>Ga0224558_1000118_pt1 | contig 91136 bp, 81 predicted proteins | sample 714S32024metaG_FD_180682 | JGI IMG/M metagenome (GOLD analysis project Ga0224558, IMG submission 180682) | Peat soil microbial communities from Stordalen Mire, Sweden - 717 S3 20-24 | ecosystem: Environmental > Terrestrial > Soil > Wetlands > Peat | place: Sweden: Norrbotten County, Stordalen... | reverse complement strand
GGCTTCTGGGACAACCGGGTGACGCAGCATTCCGTCGTCGGGGACTTCGGCGAGAAGCACCGGGTCATCCAGCGGGTGACGATCCGAGGTGACGAGCCGGTCTGAGTCCGATCACCGCACGCGGGCGTCAGTCTGTGGGTGCCCAAATGACCCATCTTATGCTGTTGACCAGGGAGATTCTATGACTACTTGCGTAAGCAACAAGATGGGAATCGAGACCAATAGCGTGGGAAGTGGGTCGATAGGCTCGTCGATCGCCCCTGTCTAGTGTGCTGTCAGCTTGAAGCGCTGATGTTGTCGGTGGTGACGGCTGTGCAGTAACCCGCGAGCCGTTCGAGGATCTGTTCGGCGGTCTTGTGCCATACGAACGGGGTGGGGTTCTCGTTCCAGGTCGCAGCCCAGGCTTTGATGCCGTCAGCCAGCTCTTTGACACTGCAGTGGGCGGAGCGCTTGAGCTCCTTGGTGGTGAGGGCGCAGAACCAACGCTCAACCAGGTTCATCCATGACCCGTAGGTCGGCGTGAAATGGAAGTGGAACCGGCGGTGGCGCAGCAACCAGCGCTGCACCTTCGGGGTCTTGTGGGCGGACAGGTTGTCCAGCACCACATGGACATCGAGCTCAGTGGGCACGACGGTGTCATCGCTGATGGTGCGGACCGCGCCCGGGCGGGGAGCGTCGACGAGCCCGTCGAGACGATCGGCGGCGAACCGCTTGCGCCACTTGGACACCGTGACCGGGTGGATCCTCAACTCTGAGGCGATGTCCTGATTGGTCCGGCCCTCGGCACAGGCCGCTACGATCCGGCACCGCAGGGCCAGGGACTGGGCCGACCAATGCCGCCGTGCCCAACGCTCCAGGGTCTTGCGCTCGTTGCCGCTCAACTTGATCTCGACGGTCGGTCGACCACGACGTGCCATGGGTTGCTCCTTCTGTCAGGGTTTCTACCTGACAGAACGCGCCCCGGCTACGGAAATGGCGCTCAGTCATGGAAGCCCTTGTGGCACTTCAGGCGATAGCTTGATCTGGTCGAAGGTCCGACGCCATTGACCGGATCGAAGAACCGCTCGGGGCAAGGGAGCCCACCGTGAACATCTCGATCGTCTCAGGCTGGCTGCCGATCGTTGTGTGCTGCCTGGCTCTTGCTGCATTGATGTTGGCCATCGGGTGGCGCTCGGGAAGGTGGCGCCGCCAACTCGCGCGTGGCATACCGATTGCGGCAGCAGTGACCATAGTGGTGGCTCTGGTCCTCACCATCGGATCGCTGGTGCCTTCGGACTTCCCGTGGTGGGCCTATGTCTGGGGCTTCACGTTCGTCTTGGCCGTCTGCGTGGCGGTTGTCGGTTGGTCCGGCGCCGGGTGGCTGCGGCGAGCCGCCGCAACGGTCGCGATGCTACTCACACTGGCAGTAACGTTGGGAACGATCAACCAGCAATCGGGCTCCTTCCCGACGTTGAGTCGTCTGGCAACCCTCCGCCCCGTGCATGTGGTCGAAACGCCGACGTTGCGGCAAATTCGTGGCCAGGTGGCAGCAACGGGCATGCTGCCCGAGGAGGGGGTGGTAATCCCAGTCACCATCCCACCCAGGGTGTCCCATTTCTCCACCCGGCAGGCGTACGTGTACCTTCCGCCGGCCTGGTTCGCCAAAGTGACTCCGTCCCTGCCGACGCTGGTGCTGCTACCCGGTGAACCCGGGAGTGCCTCGGACTGGACGGGCGACGGGAATGTCGACGCGACGGCCAACGCATTTGCCCACTCCCATCGGGGCCTGGCCCCGATCATCGTGATGCCGGACCCGAATGGCTATCAGACCGACGACACCGAATGCGTGAACAGCAAGTTCGGTAACGCAGAGACCTATCTGGTCGAGGACGTGCCCGCCTTTGTTCGGAGCCGGTTCAACGCGTCGAGTCGTCCTGGGTCCCTGGCCATCGGCGGGCTCTCGGCCGGCGGAACCTGCTCGGTGATGCTGGCACTCGGCAATCCGCAGATCTATCCCACCTTCGCGTCGTACTCGGGATTTGCCTCCCCTGAGTACGAGGAGACCACCCGGTCCCAGACGATTGACACTCTGTTCGCCGGCTCCGAAGCGATGTTTGCCGCCCACGACCCGGTGCAGCTCCTCCGAAATGGCCACTTCAATGGCATGGCCGGTTGGTTCGAGGCGGGACAAGGTGACCAAGAGCCCCTGCAGGCCGCACACCTGCTCCAACCCGCTGCGCTTCATGCCGGGATTGCCACCTGCTTTCTGGTCCGTCCCGGCGGCCACGACTTCGACGTGTGGAGCCAGGCGCTCGAGGACTCATTCCCATGGCTCTCGTGGAGGCTCGGACTCACGCCGAAGCCTGCCACAGAGCCCGCCAAGTGCGACTCTCCATGACCTTGCGGCTTCGTTTGCCCTGGCCCGCTTCGACGACAAGCAGCCGCTCGGTCGGTTGGAACGACCATGCGGAGCCCGCCGGTTGTGGTCTCCAACGGCCAGGAATCGAATGCACGTGAAGAAGAGGTCTGCATGGGACACCACGCACTATCTCGTCCGCCAATCCATGTGGCTGTTGGGGATGGCGTGCATTGGAGGCACGCTCGTCTTCGCCGCACTGGCCACCGTCCAGCCGATCCTGGTCAGCGAGCTCAACTTCAGCCTTGCCCTCCGTGCGCTGTGGCCGGGTGATCACAACACCGCTCGGACATAGGACGCAGGGATTCCGTTGTGCGAGGGTGTCTTCGGGTTCTTGGCGGTGGTCAATCCGCGAGAGGGTCACCGGAACCCCACGCCGACCGGTTGGATTGTGGCTCTGGCGACCCGCGACCTTCTCATCGTGGTGCTTCTCGTGCCCAGCAGCTGGGCTTTGCCACCCGGACGAGCCACGGCTCGTCGGGGCTATCGATGCAGTGTTCGTCAACGCCGCGACCCCGGGTACTTGCTCCCGATGGTCGGCCGGGCCTGTCCCTGCCCGTGTACTTGCTGGCGGCCAATAGCGTGCTCGGCACATGCATCCTCGATGCTGTGTTTGCAGCCGGGCCCCGGGGCTGCTTTCCAGTCGGCTCTACTCATCGTCGACCCGCTGGACAGCATCGCCATTGGCGTCGAGCCTTTCGAGGAGCAGCTCAACAACTGGCCCCTCGACCTTCTATTCGGGTGCTCCTTTTGGTGGCCATGTTCGCGGGGTGGTGCTCACGACCAAGTGGGCGCCGACCCGCATGGAAGCCAGAAGCAAACGCTCACCTCGCATGACCGTCAACGCTTGTTGACGGTGGGGCGGCGTCGACGGGAGTCACCATCGCCTCGATTGGGGGTGTCATCAGAATCCACCGTCGCACTCTGCCGTGGCGGTCGATTCAGGGGACCGGTGGCTGACAGCGAGCCGGGACTCTCTTCGGCGGCGGTGTGAGACCCAGTCGCCACGACAGCCACGGAAGCGAATCCCTGAAGGCCTGGGCCCAGAAGGTGAAGGAGTGGTCGCCCGGGGGCGTGGTCAAGCAGACCTGCATCCCGGTCTTTCGAGCCAACGCAGCAAGCTGCTTCATCGCAGCCAGAGGTTGGGGGTCGCCCTGCCCTGCGATGAACCAGCCCGCCGAGTTCGGATAGCGCATGCCGGTCAGGAGGGCAATCGGATTGTGGGCCTCGTACGCAGCCCGCGATCCGCTGTAGAGCTGAGCGATGGTCTGCTTCTCGTTGTCATAGAGGTAGGTGGGAGAGGTGTATCCGGAGTAGTCGGCAAAAGTCTGGAAGATCCCGGGGTTGCGCAGTGCAAGGATGCTGGCGCAGACGCCGCCGTCGGACAGACCGGCAACTGCGAGGGAATGCTTTCCGATGGCTGCATTGAAGTTGTCCTCCATGAAGTCGGGGACGTCCGTGATCAGGAAGGTCTCGGCATTGCCGAAGACGGTGTTGGAGCACTCGGTGTCCTGGGTCTTGAACCCGTTGTTGTCGGGTATTACCAGGATCGGAGCCGTACCGTGGTGGGCTTCGGCGAACGCGGTCGAGGTGGTGTCGGCATACCCGGCCCGTGTCCAGTCCGAGGGCTCCCCGGGTATCCCCGCGATCAGCTCGATCACCGGCAACTGGGGCTCGGGATTGTGGAACCAAGCCGGAGGGAGATAGATGTAAGCCTGCCGGGACTCGAATTTGGAGACCCTGCCGGGGATGGTCACCGATATCGTGGTGCCTTGAGACGGGAGCCTTCCGGTCCGGCGCGTCTGCTCTCTGATGACCTGAAGCTGGGGCAGGTCCACGAAGTAGGCCGCGTTCTTTCCGAAGAGTCGTGCCAGCGTGGGGTAGTAGTCATAGGTCTGGTTGACCACGGTGAACGCGGCCAACACGGTGAAGACCAAGGCGATGACCGACATGGCTCGGAGGGCCCAGTGGGCCCTGGCCCATCCGAGCACGGCAATGACCGACGCGAACCAGATGAGCCACGCCCAGAGATAGAAGGACTTCGGAAATGCGGCAGGAACCAAGCCGAAGACCTGGATGACCAGCGCGGTGAGAAGTGTGAGTACGAAGCTGACAGGTATGCCCACGGACAACTGCCACTTCCACGCCCCGTCGGTCCACCCGACCGACAGCGCGACGGAGGCGACGGCAGCAATGACCACCGTCATCGGGAACCATCCGGTGATCAAGTCAATGTTGACAGCAAGGGTTCCCATGGGATTTGTCTGCTTATGATAACCATGCAGTTGCGCTGACCCAGGCCTGAGCAGCGGGCGCACCCGAGGGACAGGCGTGAGCGTGATAGACGAGGTCGACTCGGGTGGCGAGGAGACTGGAGGTCGGACCCTTGATGCCCTGAGCGCAGAGCATCGGAAAGAGCGTGAGACTCTCTCTGACCAAGGGATCGATCAACAGGTAGATCGGACAGCAGACGGTAGGTGATGGACTCCCAAGATCAGCTCGATTGGACCGAAGCCCTCCTGGCTCTGAGGGCGCTGGTCGACCAGGAGGGTCGCAACGTCGGTTGAGAGCCGTTGATCGATGCCACGTCAATCCGTACGTGGACAACGGTAGTCGTGGGAGTCCGACGGAACTCGGGGGAATCACCCAGGAGTCGTCCGTCTGCTCGCCCCTGGCGTTCATGGCGGATGGCCGGTTGTGGGAGTGTTCCCTCAGGTGCTGAGCCTGACGGAGCGGGTGCTTCCGAACGCCAGGTGTGACACGTGCGAGGGATATGGCTGACTAGCAGATCTCTCATGGCTCCGTCCGACCTTTCCCACTCGGCTCGGTAGGGATGTTGCCTCCTGAATCAATCGTGGAGCACCAACATGAAGCAAGGATGACGCGTTGATTGGAGTTGACCCATCGCGGCCGGCTGTAGTGGTCGACAAGTGGCTACCGAGAAGCCAATCCGGTGACGAAGTCCCGCGTCCAGCCGACGTGGGGCACTAGGCGATCTGGCATTTGGAAGCGGGTGCAACTCGATGGCGGAATGGTCGATCCGATGTGGAAGAAGGGCACCAGCACCAGGATCTGGCTGCTTGGACTTGAGTGGCAGCCCCTCCCCGACGGCGCAACGGCGCAAGCGCGAGCCGGCCGGAACACTTCACGCGACTTTGCGGAAAGCGAGCGACGAGACGCTTGAAGCGAGACCCCTGACGATGCCCACACTTGGTGTGACCCTCAATGGTTACCCTCCATCAACCGCAGAGTCCGGCTGTCACCTCGAACCTCGGCCCGGAAGGACTAGACACTAGGGAATGGCAGCTCAACCTCATGAGCGCTCTCTTGACGAGGAGGTACCCCGCACTCGGCATTGGTCTGGGTCCTTTCGCTTGGTACTCCACCGCTTGTGGCCAGCGTTAAGAATCCTGATCGGCATTGGAATCGTCGTTGCGGCCGTCTGGGCTCTTGCCTCGCATCGAGACGAGCTTTCCGGCCTCTCGCAAGTGTTCCAGCACTTCAAGTGGTGGTGGATCCCGCCGGCCATAGTCGCCGAGATGGCGTCGTTTGTCTGCTTTGCCGGCCTGCAGTACGAGCTCTTGAAGAGTGGCGGTCTTGAGGCCCCATTAGCACCTCTCTTGAAAATGACGTTTGCGTCGCAGGCTCTCACCAATTCCCTACCTGGAGGCAACGCAGTCTCGACCGTCTATGGATTCCGTTGGTTCCGGCGATTTGGAGCTGACGACACTCTGGCCGCTTGGTCGTTAGCAGGAACGCTGGTCGCTTCCGTCGTTACGCTTTCCTTGGTGGCCACCGCGGGATTGGTACTCGCAACCGGAGAGGGGGCGTCGCTCGATCTGATCCCCGTCATCATCGGCGCTCTCCTGATCACCGTGGCAGTTGGCGCACTGTTTGTCTATGAGCGTCCGCTCGCCATCGTGGTCACCTGGGCCATTCGAGCCTCCCGCTCAGTGAGAGGGCGACCACGTGGCGACGCGGCGACGCAGATCGAACGGATCGTCCATTGGGTTACCACAGTGCGCCTTGGGTGGCGCCAGATTGCCAACGTCGTGCTCTGGGGAACTGCGAACTGGCTGTTCGATTGCGCGTGCTTCGCCATGATGTTCTTGGCGGTTGACTCGAGCATTCCATGGAAGGGGCTCCTGCTCGCCTACGGAGCAGGCCAGCTTGCGGCCACCCTTCCGATCACTCCAGGTGGATTGGGTGCAGTTGAAGGAAGCATCACCATCGCGCTGGTCGCCTTTGGTGGTCCTCGCGTGACCACTGTTGATGCAGTGCTGATCTACCGACTCATCAGCTTTTGGCTTGTGCTGGTCATTGGATGGGTGTTGTGCTGTGATCTCGCACTCCAGGTGCGGCGAGGACGTTGGAGTCTCCACCCGCTCACTGCGCCCGTAGAGGCGGGACCAGATGCCGATCCTGGACCCGAGAACTCGCCCAATAAGGGCGCTGAGCCGTCATCGACGGTGAGTACGTGAAGACGCGGGAGGTGAGGAGGAGAGGATTGATGCGTCAACTCGCGAGCAGCTTTGTCGGCTTCGTGCTTCTCGTTATCGTCCTTGCCGGTTGCTCCACAGCACGCAATGACCTCGGCACCTCCGACAATTCGTGCTACCTCGCCTTGCCGTCCGCGTCCAACGCAGTGGGTGGACATGGCCGATTGCTCGGAGTGGACCTATTGACTTCGACGGCGCTACGCCAACAGGCTCCGCGGCTCTTCACGGCGCTGGCCACACAGCGTGTCTCCCCAAAACGAGTCTGTGTGATCGCGTTCGTTGGGCACTTCAACAAGACCATGGTTTCGGACCCGCTCGGAAGATCCTCGGGTCGGGTGGCCGTCGTTGTCTTGGCGATACCATCGAACCAACTGCTTGGAACGGTCATTTTCACTCGCGCTCCACTGCAATTCGGCCATACCCATATCGGCTGATCTCTGTTTAGCGGCAACAACGAAAGGTCGTGCGCGGCGACTGCAATGTCGAGGACACTCTCGAGACGCGGCAGCTCTCGGCCAAATGCGTAGATCCTTGTAAGCGCGGCGAAGTCGGCCGAGCAGCTCGGGCGTGAACGCTTCGGCGAGATCCCGTGCGGTCAAGTCGTTGCCGAGGGGGATCTGAGTGGGAGCATCAGCGGAGACCCCAGCACCTGACCAGAATCTGGTTGACGCAATTCCGACGTTCGTCAGGGCTCGGGGAAGATCACGCGGCTCCAGGCTGTCGACCACCGGGCCAAACTGTGGCACGGCGCCGGCCATCGCCCCGGTGACCATCCGCGAAACGGGCCGGGACTCCCCGAAGCTGCCAATGCCCGATCTAGTGATCGCATGACGGACACAGCTTTGCGATTGCATCTGCCCCTGCGAACGCGGCATACGCAGAAATGCGGCGCAATTGCTGTGCCTCCGAGGCTCAGTCCAACGTAGCCAGGAGTTCGCGGCATCGTTGGGCATCTCCTGCTACTTTCGCTCGAAAACTATCCATCCGAGCCAGCTTGACATTCAATTGCTCGGCCAATGACTCGTTGAGTTCGAGTGCTTCACGCAACGTCGCCCTCTGCTCGGCGCGCGCTCCCTTGGTGGTCGAGACCTTAGTGGCGCGATACGTGGTTCTCAGCTCGTCGAGCCTGGTCTCGAAAGACAGGAACTCCCTAATTTCCTCGAGATTCATCCCGAGGACCTCTCGTAGCTCGAGGATGCGATTGAGTTGCGAGAGATCATTCTGCGTATAGCGCCGCTGACCACCGCGTGTATGGAGCGAAGGGCTGAGTAATCCCAGCTCTTCGTAGTAGCGCAATGTACGGGGCGATACGCCGGCGGTGGCGGCGGCATCACTGATGGGAATTCCGCATTCTGTCTCCGATGCAGTATCCACTGCCTGATTGTATTCCACCGTGCCCACGGGGCGGTTGGGCATCGTGGTCTGGGGAACCTTGTTGCCGGTCCGTGTTGCCATGTCAGTCCGCCAAGAGTGGTTCGGTTTCGGAGATCGCCTCTTGAGCCGACACGACTATTGGCTCTTCCGTGTCCACCCCCACTCCGGTCTGCTCCTGGTAGTGGAACTTCCCACCACGGAGAAGAGAGGCAACTGCACCTAACGCACACACGCCTGCTGCGAACGAAAAGGCTTCAGCGAGACCGTGGGCGAAGGGAGCGGCGATCAGTTGGGGAAAAAATGCACGGCTGGTCAGGTAGTGCGCGGTTGCCGGAGGGAGGTGCGACAGGGTGCTCGGCCCGAGCAGGATCTGCATCGGATTGTAACCTAGGAACGCTGCAAACAGACTGCCGACAGGGGGTAGGTGGGACACCCGAAGGGCTGTCGCCGGACCGACACCCTGGGTGATGAGCCCGTGGTAGAGAGCGGAGGGCAATGTGGCGGCCAATCCCAAGATCATCAAGGTAAAGAAGATGCCGATGGACAACACCTGGGCTGACGAATTGAATGTGCCGGACATGCCGGCACCTGCCCCGCGCCGGCTGGCCGGCAGGCTGTTCATGATGCCGGCTTGGTTCGGCGCAATGAACATGCCCATGCCGACCGAGTTGAAGAAGATGAGCGCGGCGAAACCCCAGTAGGAAAAGTCAACCGGCAGCATCAGGAGAAGCACAAAGGTCAGGGACACAATCAACAGGCCTCCGGTTGCGAACGGTCGCGCGCCGTAGCGGTCGGCCAACACGCCACTGAGCGGTCCGGCCAGCAAGAACCCCACGGTCAGCGGGATCATGTAGATCCCGGCCCACAGCGGCGTTTCAGAGAAGCTGTAGCCGTGTAAGGGGAGCCAGATCCCCTGCAGCCAGATGATCAACATGAACATGAGGCCACCGCGACTGAGCGATGCGAGGAAGCTCGCAACATTTCCCGCAGAGAATGCCCGGATGCGGAACAGGGTCAGGTGAAACATGGGCTGTTCCACTTTGGTCTCGATGACCCCGAAGATGAGCAGGATGACGATGCCGCCGATGATCTCGCTCAGCACGACCGGGCTCGACCAGCCCATGGTGTGATGGCCGTAGGGGAGCAGGCCGTAGGTGATACCGACCAGGATCAGGATGAGCCCGGTCGCAAATGTGATGTTTCCGAACCAGTCGATCTTGGCCGGCGTGCGAATGCCGCGATCCTCAAGCTTCACATAAGCCCAGACGGTGCCGAAGAGGCCAAAGGGAACCGAGAGCAAGAAGACGAGGTGCCATTGCACCGGCGCCAAGAGTCCGCCCAGTATCAGGCCGATGAACGATCCCGAGATAGCGGCAACGTTGTTGATGCCGAGCGCGAGCCCTCGCTGGTGGGTGGGGAACGCATCGGTCACGATGGCCGAGGAGTTGGCGAAGAGCATGGCGCCTCCCACGCCCTGGCCGACTCGCATGGTGATGAGCCACAACGCCCCGGCTGGTCCTGTCAGCCACGTGATCGAGAGCAAGATCGAGAACAGGGTGAATACGGCGAAGCCAAGGTTAAAGATGCGCACGCGCCCGAACATGTCGCCTACCCGGCCCAAGGAGACCACGAGCACGGCCAATACGACCATGAAGCCCATCAGCATCCAGAGCATATAACCCGTATTGCCCGGGGCCAGGGGATTGAGATTGATCCCTCGGAAGATGTCAGGTAGAGAAATCAGCACGATGGACTGATTGATGAAAACCATCACGGTGCCGAGCGTGACGGTCGCCAGTGCGATCCACTTGTAGCGGGACTCGGAGGAGGAGGGCGAGGTGGGACCCGCCGGCATCAGTGGAATTGCCGCATTGCGACTCACGGTCTTTGGACGGCCCGCGTGCGGTCTGCAGTCAAGATGGTGCGTGCGTACATTGCTTCAGTATAACGTTAACGTCACAGTTAAGAACATACGCAGTCGTCGGTGGAAGTTCTGGGTTCAGCCGATGAACCTGTTGTCCGTGGCCACCGCCAACTCACTCGAGGCTGGGCTGGGCTCGCTGGCGGAAGTGGGGTCCGGATGACAAGCGATGCTCGGCATGGCCGGTCATCGCCACCCACCTTTCGAATGGGATGTAACGATCGGCGCTCTCCGAGGACGAAGGTCGCGTAGGCCGCTTCGCCCGGTCGCTCAAGCCGGGGATCGAAGCCCCACCTGGTCAAGACGTTCAAGGTCTCCAACGACCCGAGCTTCGAGGCCAAGCTGATCGACGTGGTGGGTTGACCGAGGCCATGCCGGTGGCCATGGCCTCGGTCGGGGGCGCCGTCGACGGCGCCCGCCTCATGAGCCTGCAGGCGTGATCGTCCGCCAGTTCGGGACCGAGGGGATGATGTGACCGGCCGGCCCTTGACCGAAGAGCCACAGGACATTGCCCGTGATGGTCGCCACCATGCCCGCGGGGCAATTCGGGACCGTGCTCGCACAGGGTGTCAGCGCATTGATCCAGTTGTTGTCGCCGGTGTCCACGACCCCGGCTCCACCGGTCGGGTCGGTGTAGTAGGTCATGTCGGAGTAGGTGTACTGGCCCCACCTCCCCGCGTTCGTGTAGGCCCGGGCCAACGGGATCGGGGAGTGACCGAGCACCTGCAGGTTGCTGGGTGTCGGCGGGCCGGGTGACACGTGGTCGATATCGGAGGTGATGATCCCGGGTAGTGAAGACCCGTTCTGCAGGCCTGTGCCCTTGAAGATCCAGGCTGAGGAATCCGCCACGACGAATGCGGCAGTCCCGGTGGTGAGGTACCCGGCGTACTCTTCCCCCACGAAGCCGACCGAGGACCAGCTCGTTGGCGGAGACGACCAGGTGTTGCCCGTGACCTGCATCGGGTCCCCGTGCCCGTTGAGAGGGTCTTCCGTCGAATCGCGGTAGTCGACCTCTTCCCGATCGGGCCCGAGCGGCGAGGCCTGCAGCCGGACATGGCGCACCACCGCTGCTGCCCCGAAGAACGCGATGTTCACGCCGTCGTTCTGTGCCGTCTGGGCGGCCTCGCGCTCGTTGTACGACCAGGACTCGTCATGCCCGAGGGACAACAGGGCCTTGTGCTGCACGAGGAACGTCGGATGCTCGTCCACCGTGACGTCCGTGGCGTACGTGACGTCGAGTCCGTGTTCCTCGCAGAAGCGCACGAGTGGGTACTCGTTGGAGAGGAAGTCCGAGGCCCCGTCACCGGAATCGTACGGGCGGTCGAACGAAACGACCCGGGCGCGGTTGCACACCGGGTAGGTACCGGATCCGAGGGTGCAGGGCCCCTTGCCCTGGTAGTACGAGTAGCCCCCGAACGCGTTCCAACCCTCTTCCACGAACGTTCGGTTCATGATCAGGTACGTGGCGCGACTCGCCGGATCCCAGATCGTGAGCGGGACGTACCCCTGTTGGCCGCCGTCCCCCACCAGCTTCAACAGGTAGTCGCCCGGCACGAAGGCGGACGTGACCGGAAACGTGAGGGAGGCCGCCCAGTTGTCACACGACACCATGTTGACGCCCGCCGTGAGCGGACAGGCGGGCTGGATCTGGCCGGGCACCACGGGCGACTCCCACACCTGGCGGCCACCCAGCCCCTGGTACCAACCCATCCGATAGGCAATCACGTGCAGTTGGGCAGCGGCCGTCGACACGTAGAGGGTGACCTGGTCTCCTGCCGCCGCGTAGTTCAGGTTGGCGAACCCCTCGATGCCGTCCGGTCCCGAGTGTGGCGGTATCTCCCACGCTGTCGTCCCGGGCTGGCGATTCTCCGCGATTGCCGATGAGGACACGACGCCGTCGGGTCCGAGGAACGTCCGCATCGCCGGCTTTGCCTTCACCGGGTGGGTGGATCCCGACGTGGACCCGGAGGTATCGCATCCCGCCAGGACTAGCGCAAGGACCAGGCCCAGGCCGATCGTCAGGGCGGAGACCCCGTGCCGGCGTCGGGTGGTGGGCACCGAGGTCGGCGCTGGGTGGGCGTCGTACGTCATTTCAATGCCTGACTTCGACAATTAGCGCGTCCCCTGATCGCGTGGTGTGCGCGTCCGAGTACAGGTCCTCCCCAACTACGAGAATGGTTGTCGCTGAACACACATTCCGAGCAGAAGAGGGGGGCTCCTCAGAGGTGCATCGTAGTCGCGCCACCTACCGGATGAGAGGTGACCGTCGACGGGGAGAACCTACTGTCCCACGGGGGCACCGCGCTGTTGACCGAACTGGCGGATCGCAGTGGCCTTACCAAGGCGATGTCGCTGTCCATGGCGGAGTGTGGAATCTCGGGGCACACCCACGATCCCGGCGTGGTGCTCACCCACTCGGCAGTCGCCACGGCAGCCTCCGGGCTCCGAGCGATCCCCCCTGCGGTGGCTGCGGCTCGGGCGAAGGTGTGGGCAGCGTCTCCTCCCGGGGTGGGGTGCGAAACGACGAACGAGCCCCTGGCCGCCATGCTCCGTCCGAGGAACGCCGAGTCGAATGACGGAGACCACCACCTCGAGCTGCTCGACCAGGCGCTCGAGACCGACGGCAGCATCCGGGACGGTGCGTGGGTGGTCGAGCTGACCGACCTGGTCGATCCCTCTGCCTGGCCGGAGGGCACACGATTGATCATGCGGCGTGAACGGCCGCATCCCGAAGTGCCTCGTACCGACGGTTCCGCCGAGGTGGTGGATCAAACAACGCCCAACTCGATCCTCGCTGCCGGCTCGACGACCCCCGCTGTCGGTGCGAGCCACCGTGGTGTACCGTCGTAATGGCTCAATGAGAGCACTAGCGTCTCCGCTCACGGTGACAAGATCGAGAGTCCCGATGGGACCCAGCAACGCCGTCCAATCCCGATAATGGTCGGGGGATACGACACCGGCATGGACCTTCTCATCGAGGCTGCCCATGCCCTGGATCTGGCCGGCGAAGCCTGTGATGCCCCGGAGGATGCAGCTCACTTCTCGACACTGGCCGATCGGATCCGCAGTTACCTGGCAGTGAGCCGTCCGACCACGACGCTTGGAATGCCCCGGATTCCGGCGGGCGGCCATCGGCTCACGGATGAGAGCGTGATCCACCGGTCAGGAGCGGCCGAGCAGACCCACATTCGCGTCATTCCGGACTGAACGAAGACCGAACGCCGCTTCCGTACCCAGCCGTATTCCGCGGATCCCATCAGTGGACAGTGTGATCGGCCGGGGAAACCTGGTGGAAAGATCGCCTGAGAGGTGTCCCAGGAAGCCAGATGCCCGATCGGTGTCGGCGTTCCGTCCCCTGTGGCGACCCCACACCTCAGGCCTCAGCTCTACTGTCCCCTGGCCATCTGATTCCGTCCACCCTCGACTGGCCTCCAAGAGCCGGATGAATCGAGAGGTTCACGTCCGGTACCCCGGGCTACGGTGCTGCGGCCGTGGTCGTCACCGAGACCCCATGGGGCACCAGCTCCTCCCACGTGTTGCCGGGCTTCAGGGTGATGGGAGTACCGTCCGACGCGGTCAGCGTGGCCGGCCGGGTGAGGCTGGATCGGCTCCACGTCCCGGTGATGGCCGCCCCGCCTTCCATGACCACCAGCGGCCCGGAGCCGGTGGCGACCACCTCCACCTCTTTGGACCCCTCGCTGTTCTCCACCCACGGCCCGGTGAAGGTCTGGACGGTCATGACCACCACGTTGACCGACGAGGTCTGCGTGCCGCCGACCAGCATGTCCGGGGTACCCGAGTAGTGGCGAAGGTAGCGGCCGGCGGACGGGTCCCACTGCCAGGTCACGTTCGACGAGGAGGAGAAGGGGATGTGCACACCGGAGCCCGACCCGGGCACCGCTTCTTTCGGCAGCCCGGCGGCGTAGGTGAAGAGGGGGGCAGGCGGCGTGGTGTCGGAGGGTTCGAGGGCCCACAGGGCGTGTGGCTCGACGAAGGTGGAGTACGGGGCGTACCGGCCGGCGGGGTGGATGACGGTCGCCGCCGACGTGCCGCCGAGGACGTTCTCGCCGATGAGGGGGGCATCGGCGAGAAGAGCCAGCACCGGGTCGATGCCGCCGGCGTGGGCGAAGATCGGGTCGGACAGCTGGGAGAGGATAGCGACGTCGGGCTCGCGGGCGGAACGAACGTCGCCGACCAGGGCCGGCGCCTGGCACTGGAAGACGGCCACCAGACGGGTGATGGCCCCCTCGATCGGTTCCTCGAAGACGATGTCGGCCTGGTTGAGCCCCTCGGAGGGCCGGTCGCTGGGGTAGTTGCCGATCTTGATGGCCAGTGCCGGCCGGGGCGGCACCACTCCTCCCGGGGCCGACTCCCCGGTCAAGGGGCAGGTCGACCCGGTTACCGGCTGGGTCGACGTGGTGGTGCCGCCCTGGGTCAGCAGGACGGCCGCGGCCACACCCACCACCACCACACCCACCCCGGCGAGCACCAGCCACCAGGCCCGGCGACGACCGCCCGCCCCTCGGCGCGCGTCTCGCGGGGAGAGGATGGCCGGGCCGGCCGCCGCGCCCTTGCCTGCCTTCGGAGGCGTCGACCCGTGGCTCATCGGGGCCGACGCTACCGTGCCCGGGAGGGGCCCTGACACCGTTTGGCAAACCACCCGCGAGGAAGGCCCGATCCCCCAACGGGCAGTGGATGACCCGAGAAACGACAACGAGTGCCGGTGTGCCGGTGGGCTGACGGCTCAGACGGGTCGCATTGTGCCTGCTTGCAGGTACCGCACGTGCCACGACAATGCCTCGTCGAGCAGGTGCGGGGTGTGCTTGCCGGATCCGCTAGCCGTGGCCCGGTCGAGGTAGTCCTGCAGCGCCGGCCGATAGTCGGGGTGGGCGCAGTGGTCGATGATCTGCTGGGCGCGGCGCCGCGGCGCCAAGCCGCGTAGGTCGGCTAGGCCCTGCTCGGTGACGATCACATGAACGTCGTGCTCGGTGTGGTCGACATGGGTGACCATCGGCACGATGCAGGAGATCGCCCCGTTGTCGGCGATCGACGGGGTGAGGAACATCGCGACGTAGGCGTTGCGGGCGAAGTCGCCGGAGCCGCCGATGCCGTTCTGGATGCTCGAGCCCATGATGTGGGTGGAGTTGACGTTGCCGTAGATGTCGGCCTCGATCATGCCGTTCATCGCCAGGCATCCAAGCCGACGTATCACTTCCGGGTGGTTGCTGATCTCCTGCGGGCGAAGGATGATCTGGTCGCGGTAGTCGGCGATGTTGGCGCGCAGATCGGCGATGCCGTCTTCACTCAGTGAGAAGGCCGTCGCCGAGACGAAACTCAGCGTGCCGGAGCGCAACAGCTGCAGCATGCCGTCCTGGATCACCTCGGTGTAGGCGGTCAGCGGCCGGAACGGCCCGCCGTCGAGTCCGGCGAGTACGGCGTTGGCGATGTTGCCGACGCCAGACTGCAGCGGCAGCAGCGTGGGAGGCAGGCGCCCGCGTCGCACCTCGTGGGTGAGGAAGTCCACGACGTGACCGGCGATCAGCTGCGAATCGCCGTCATCCTGTTTGAACGGTGTGTTGCGATCCGGGCTGTGCGTCGGGACGACAGCGACGATCTTCTCCGGTGGACAGTGCAGGTAGGGCACGCCGATCCGGTCGGAGGGTTCGAGGATCTGGATCGGTTTGCGGTGCGGGGGCAACTCGGTGCCGTAGTAGATGTCGTGCATGCCCTCCAGCTCGATGGGTTGCCAGGAGTTCACCTCGAGGATCACCCGGTCGGCCATGTCGATCCACGTCTTGTTGTTGCCGACCGAGGAGGACGGGATCAGTGCGCCGTCGGCGGTGATTCCGGCGACCTCGACGAGCGCCACGTCGAGGTGACCGAAGAAGCCTTCCCAGACCATCTGCGCAACGTGCGACAGGTGCAGATCCAGGTAGTCGAGCAGCCCGGCGTTGATCTTGGCGCGGCTCACCGGGTCCGACTGGTAGGGCATGCGCAGGTCGATCCCGTCGACTGCCGCCAATGCACCGTCGAGCTCGGGCGCGGTAGACGCGCCGGTCCAGACGCTGACGGCGAAACGGTCACCGCGCTCGGTCGCGTGGGTGATGCGACGGACCAGAGCGGCAGGAACTGCCTTCGGATAGCCAGCACCGGTGAACCCGCTCATCCCGACGTTGTCTCCTGGAGCGATGAACGCGGCGGCCTCTTCGGCCGGCATCACCTTGTCAGCGACAGCCTTGCACCGAACACGTGACCGGTCTGTCATTCCTGCGCTCCCCACTGCACCAATTGTCCCGACGGTCCGCCGTCTGCAGCGCCCACCAAGCCGGCCACCCCAGGAGCTGGCACCGTCGGTCTGACGACAGGGTACCGCAGCCAGGCTGCGTCCCCATCTGTGCCGCTGGTCACGCGCGCCTGGCTGGACGTGCTGCCACTCGGCGTCTGGGCGACCTTTGGACGGGCGCGTCGCCAGGTGACCTCCGCGTCCCGCCCTTGCCCGGGAGGGTGTCCCGCCCGGGCAAGGGCGGCCAGAATCGCCCGTCAATCGCTTCCTTCAACATCGACAAACCCATCAGCACTTTGGCAGTTTCGGAGCTCCCTCCCGCGGCACAGCCCGAATGGATCACGTTCTCGGAGCTGATGCCCTAAGCCAGATCAGCCATCACCACGACGAAGACGACACCGGTGGCGATGTCGATCCTGGAGCCGGCGCCGTTCACCCGCCGATGGGTGGATTCGTTCGGTCGGAGCAGGCGCCCGTTCGGAGTATTCTCCGCGTAGTCGGCGGCGATTCACCGATGGCACTGTCCACCCCGCGGCGTGACGAGCGGGTCGTGACGGAGACCCCCGGTCGAGGAGGAACCGTACCTCCCATGCTTCGCCAAGGGTCCGCCGCCGGTCGGCTTCGCCCTCCCCTGGCGTCGCGTACCCGAGGCCGTCGATCTCGACGTCGGCCTGGCCAACCACCACCGCCGGTTGGCGGACGAGCGCAGAGGCCCAGATGCCGATGCGGCCCAGCTCGACGCCTCGACCCCACGACTCCTGCCCCCGGGTCCCGGAGCCGACGTCATGGTCGGTAGCCGCTGGCGGCCCGGGTCCTCGGGTGAGACAATACTGGGCATGCTGGCAGCGTTCTCCATCACCCCGATGGGCACCGGCGAGTCTGTCGGCGATCTGGTCGCCGAGACAGTCCGCATCGTACGCGCGAGTGGCCTCCCCAACGAGACCAACGCCATGTTCACCAACGTCGAGGGCGAGTGGGACGAGATCATGGCCGTCATCAAGACGTGCGTCGACACGATGGCCCAAGTCGCGCCACGCGTCTCGGTCGTGATGAAGCTCGACCATCGCCCGGGCGAACCGAGCGGCCGTATCCGCCGAAAGGTGGAGTCGGTCGAACACAAGCTCGTACCCGAGAGCTCCGCTCTTCCTCGGTGACCGGTTGCGCCTGGCCTGATCGCAACGCCCCGTGACGGCAACAGGTGGCACTGTCGAACTCCTGGGATTCCGGGGCCATTCAGCTCGACTCGGTAGGCACGGTCAAGGCCGACCGCGGGTCGCCCGAAGGGGAACCCTTGACGGGGCCGGTCACCGTCGTCGCCACTGATTCGTGCCACGGCTCATCGATGAACTGGCAGTGACGTCCTCCTGCAGACTGTCCTACAGCTCGGAGACACGGGTGAGCTGAAGGCGGAGCAAGCCGAGGATTCGGCATGGCTCGAATCGGGGGAGGATCTCCTCAACGGATGTCGACCGACCTCGCCGCGAAGTGCCTGTTCGGTCGATTGGTCGAGATAGTGGTGCCCTTCAGTCGCATTGCCCAAACTGGTGCCTTCGGGAAGACTGTCGCCATGCCCACTCCCTCGCCGTGGTCCGAAGCTGCCGACGCGCTCACCCAGGCGCTGAGCCTCATGACGCCCCCGATAGCCATCACCTTCTCCCAGTCCGTTCCCGACGGTGTTGCCCCATTCGACGCTCCGATGCCGGAGCCGACTCCTGATGGCCGAACTGGTCGGGTCCCGGCAGGGTGCGTGTTCTGGACCAAAGCGCTCGACCGGACGTTCTCCACCGTCGCCGCCGACCATGGCAACTGCAGCGTGGGAAGTCTGACCCACGGGTTCGCCACCCTCGACGAGGTCGCCGGCCACTCGGATGTGGCGGCCCTGGTGGAGTCAGGCTGGGTGACCATGGACATGGTTCCCGACATCCCTGTCATCGCCGACCGGCCCGAGGTCGTGACCTACGGGCCACTGGCAGAAACACCCGTGGACCCGGACGTCGTCATGATCCGGGTCAACGCCAAGCAGCTCATGGTTCTGAGTGACGCGCTTCCTGGCCTGCGCATCGACGGCAAGCCCCAGTGCCACATCGTTGCGGTAGCCAAGCAAGAGGGGGAGGTGGCCGTGAGCGTGGGCTGCATGCTCAGCCGCACTCGCACTGCCATGCCGAAGACCGAAATGACGTGCGCCATCCCGGCAAGCCGCCTGCATGACGTGGTCCGCCAGATCCAGGCGGCCGCGGCAACCGACGCCGTCGTGGCCTCCTATGCAGCGGAGGATGCCCGCCGATTCATTGCTCGGTAGGGCGTGCTGCTCGGCCGCGTCGTCGAGGCTACTTCTTGGCCGCTTCGTAGTAGGGATTGGTGCCGGCCGCGTGGTCGGTGACGTCGATGACCCGAGTGATCTCGATGACCGACTCGCGGAGGGCGACTTCGATCCCTTGGCTCAAGGTCACCGCCGCCATGCCGCAGCCCGCGCAGCCACCGCTCAAGCGGAGGTAGGCGGCCTCACCCTCCACCGCCACAAGATCGGCCCGACCACCGTGTGCTGCAATGCTCGGGTTGATCTGTTGTTCGAGGACCTGTATGACCCGCTGCGCCACGTCCCCGCTGAGGTCCACCGGTGGCCCGGCCATCCCCGGGCTTGCGCCGGCGGGGCGCGGTGGCTGGTTGGGGTTCTGGATGACCATCCCGCCTTCGTCTGCATCGCGGTTGACGTCGAGGACCGACCCCCGAATTCTGGCGATGCTGTCGGCCGGAACCACGAGCGCGAGCCCACCACGTTCGTTGGACCAGTCGTCGGGTCCGGCGTCACCAACCGCCTGGAAGTACATGTCGTAGGTGTAGGCGTCTCCGCTCGCACCGGTGACCTCGACCCAGAGGGCCAACGACTCCCCGCCGTCCTCGCTGGACCGCAATTCCAGCACCATCTCCAGGGCCGCGTCGACCGCATGCAGGACGGCCACGCTGGGGGATTCGATGTCGGTCATGGTGTCTGTTCCAACCTTCGTGGGTTACGACCATCATAGGGGGGTGCCCCGGATCCTGCTGCTGCTGCCCACTGCCACCTACCGGGCCTCGGACTTCGTTGCCGCCGCCGCTGGTCTGGGGGTCGACGTCGTGGTCGGATCCGAACATCGTCAGGCCTTGTCCGGCTCCATGGGTGACCGGGCCGTGGTTCTGCCCCTGGCCGACGTCGGCGCCGCCGTGGGCGCCATCGTGGCGTTGCACCGTCGGAGCCCGCTCGATGCGGTGTTGGCCGTCGACGACCAAGGCGTGGTGATCGCAGCTGCTGCGGCCGCGTGCCTGGGATTCCGTCACAATCCGCCCGACGCGGTCGCCGCCACCCGGGACAAGGCGATCATGCGGGAGCGCCTGGGGGCCGCCTCGCTACCCCAGCCCACCTACCGAATCGTCTCCCCTGGTGCCGACGTCGTCTCGGCCACAGCGGAGATCGGGTATCCGTGCGTGGTCAAGCCGGTTTCCCGGTCGGCCAGCCAAGGGGTCATCCGTGTCGACGACGCGATCCAGGCCGACGCAGCCGCCATCCGCATTCGCGCCATGACCGCGAACTCTCCCGAACCCCTGCTCGTCGAGCGCTTCGTGCCGGGAGACGAGGTCGCCGTCGAAGGTCTGCTCACGAGGGGGCGTCTGGAGGTACTGGCGGTGTTCGACAAGCCCGATCCCCTGGACGGCCCCTTCTTCGAAGAGACGATCTACGTCACGCCGTCACGCCAGCCCCCTGCGATCCTCACCGAGATCGAGTCCACCGCAGGTCAGGCAGCCGCGGCGTTGGGCCTCCGGGAAGGCCCGGTCCACGCCGAGCTGCGCATCGGCCCGGCTGGTACCGTGACCATTCTCGAACTTGCGGCCCGGTCCATCGGAGGCCTGTGCGCGCGGGCCCTACGGTTCGGGGCCGGGGTGAGCCTCGAGGAGGTGATCGTCCGGCAAGCGCTCGGCATGGGGCTCGACGGCCTCACCCGGGAGTCACAGGCGTCCGGGGTGATGATGCTCCCGATCCGCTCGGCCGGGGTACTGGATCACGTGTCGGGACAGGAGAGCGCCCTCGCCATCGAAGGAGTGGTCGGTCTCGACATCAGCATCCCGTCGGGGCGCCGGGTGGTGCCACTGCCCGAAGGCGACCGCTACCTGGGGTTCATCTTCGCCCGTGGACCGACACCGCAGACCGTCGAAGCGGCTCTTCGACAGGCAGAGGCATGTCTCGACGTGCGCCTGCGCTGACCCGAGCCTGGTGGCCGAGGCCTGCCCGATAGGGTCGAGGCGGTGCGAGCGTTGCTGCTGTCCACCTACGAACTGGGCCATCAGCCACTGCACGCGGCCAAGGCCACCAGCGCCTTGCTCGCGGCCGGTCACGAGGTCCGCTGTGTCGATGTCGCGCTCGACGCGCTCGACGCAGACGATGTCGACTGGGCCGACCGGGTGGCGTTCTCCGTGCCGATGCACACCGCCATGCGCCTGGCATTGCGGGTCGCCGAAACGATACGGGCCCGACGACCCGAACTTCCGCTGTGCTTCTATGGCCTCTATGCACCGGTGAGCCGGGATCTGACTGTCACGTCGGCCGTCGATGCCGTCATCGCCGGCGAGTACGAACCAGGGCTGGTGGCGTGGGTGGAAGGCGGGGACCCCGGCCCGGCCATCCAGCTGGCCCGAGTCGAGGCGCGGGTGTCGGCCCGGCACCTGTTGCCGCCCCTGGACCGGTATACCCGACTCGCTGTCGATGGTGAGGAGCGCCTGGTCGGATCCGTCGAGGCCAGTCGAGGTTGCTCCCATCGGTGCCGGCACTGTCCTGTTCCGGTCGTGTACGACGGTCGCGTGCGCCCGGTGGACGTGGCTGCGGTCGTGGCCGATATCGACCAGCTGGTGGAGGCCGGCGCCCGCCATGTGTCCTTCGCCGACCCGGACTTCCTCAACGCCCCGCTCCACGCACGCCGGGTCGTGGCTGCGATGCACGAGCGTCATCCGGACCTGACCTTCGACTGCACCACCAAGGTGGAGCACATCCTGCGCCACCCGGACGTGCTCCCTGAGCTGGCAGAAGCCGGCTGCGCGTTCATCGTTTCGGCGTTCGAGTCGACCAACGACACGATCCTCGAGTACCTCGACAAGGGTCATTCCGTAGCCGATGCATCCAGGGCCGTAGTGTCGCTTCGCGAGCACGGGATCGAAGTACGCCCGTCGTGGTTGCCGTTCACCCCCTGGACCACTCTCGACGACCTGGCCGACCTGATCGACTTCGTCGTGGCCCACGATCTCGTGGCCAACGTGGACCCGGTGCAGTACACGGTGCGCCTGTTGTTGCCCGAGGGGTCGCTGCTCCTCGGCCATGCCGCCATGGAACCTCACCTCGGTCACTACGACGCGGAGCGCTTGGGTTGGACGTGGAACCATCCCGATCCCGTGGTCGAACGCCTGCACCACGAGTTGGCCGCGCTGGTCGAGTCCCGGGTTGAGCAAGACGCGTCCGTGACGTTCGGAGAGATCGACACCCTCATCCGCTCCCGGGCCACGCACCGGGCCGCTCCCCCGTCCCATGGGGCCGTCTCGAAGGGCGCCATGGGGGACCGGGCCCACCTCACCGAGCCATGGTTCTGCTGCAGTGAACCCACCGAGGCGCAGTTGAGGCCCCTTGCGCCGCTGGGCTGAGCGGCCGGCCTACCGGACCGTCCGGGAACATCTGCTGCGTCGCACCGCCCGGCCTGGAGGGCATCACCACGGCGATTACGCCGATGTCAGGTCGCGCCGAGCTTTGGGGTGAGAGGTCGGCGGCGTGGTCCCGCGCGGCCGGATCTCGTACGCGCAGACGTACGCGCCCGCCACCTTGTGCACGATCCGAGTGACTTCTGCCTCGGGGAGAACCCCTTGCATGAATTCGAGCTCGGTGGTGCAAGCCAGACCGTAGTGGGAGGCCACCGCCCAGATGGCGCAGCTGTGGAGTGTGAGTCGGTAACTGTCGCCAGGAAGCTTGTCGACGTCGGCCATGTACCCCTCGGCGTCGAGGATGGCGGCCAGACCCGCCACCGTGTCGCCGAGTGACATTCCTGCCAGCTGGTCCCGGCACTGTTCGACACGCCGGCGCCGGCGCCGCTCGAAGACGCGAGGAACCAGCTCGGGGTCCTCGTCCTCGATGTGGCCGAGCAGCTCGACCGAGAGGTCACCGGCGGACGGTCCGGCGAACAGGGACTCGCCCAATTCGGTGCTGTGGTAGAGGTCGGCTGGTCGCCCGGGTCGACCCCGCACTCGACGCGAGGCGACGAACCCACCGGACCTGAGCGCAGCCAGATGTTGGCGGACTGCGCTCGGGGTGATCCCCAAGATCTCCGCCGCTTCGTCGGCTGACGCCTCCCCCCGTCGTTTCACGGCGATGAGGACGTGTCGCTGGGCCGTTGACAGATTGGCCGAGGCCACGGGAGCACTGTCCATACCGGCAAGGATACTGCCCGGGGATGCTTGGGAACAGATTCGCAAGGCTAAACTTGCAGAAGTAGCATGAACATGACCTTCGGCTGCCGACACCGGCCCGCCGCCGGAAACGGTCGCCAGTCGGCAAGGAGACAACAATGCGCTTCCTCACTACCACCCGGCACAGCACGATGGGTGAGGCCGGCACGGGACTCCCCGGCCCCGAGGTGCCGTCATGACCGACGTGTCGAACGACGTCCGGGAGTTCGCCAGCCAGGAGTACCAGTACGGCTTTTCCACCGACCTCGACACCGATGCCGTTCCCAAGGGCCTGAGCGAGGACGTCATCCGGCTGATCTCGGCCAAGAAGCACGAGCCGGACTGGCTCCTCGAGTGGCGCCTGCGGGCGTACCGGCACTGGATCACGCTGGAGGAGCCTCACTGGCAGAACGTCCACTACGGGCCCATCGACTACCAGGACATCATCTACTACGCCGCCCCCAAGCCGAAGCCGCAACTGGCGAGCCTCGACGAGGTGGACCCCGAGCTGCGGACCATGTTCGACAAACTCGGGATCTCGCTCGCCGAGCAGGAGCGGCTCAGCGGCGTGGCGGTGGATGCCATCGTCGACTCGGTATCGGTGGCCACCACGTTCAAGCGGAAGCTGGCCGATGTGGGCGTCATCTTCTGCTCGTTCTCCGAAGCGGTGCAGAACCACCCGGAGCTGGTGCGTCCCTACCTCGGCTCGGTGGTCCCCTACCGGGACAACTACTTTGCCACTCTCAATTCGGCCGTCTTCACCGACGGCTCGTTCTGCTTCATCCCCAAAGGCGTGCACTGCCCCATGGAGCTCTCCACCTACTTCCGCATCAACGCCGCGGACACCGGCCAGTTCGAACGCACCCTCATCGTCGCCGAAGAGGGGGCGGAGGTGAGCTACCTCGAAGGGTGCACCGCTCCGATGCGGGACAAGAACCAGCTCCACGCAGCGGTCGTCGAGCTCGTGGCGCTCGAAGGGGCACGGATCAAGTACTCCACCGTCCAGAACTGGTACCCGGGCGACGCCGATGGCCGCGGCGGCATCTACAACTTCGTCACCAAGCGGGGCAAGTGCGCCGGAGCGAACTCCAAGATCTCGTGGACGCAGGTCGAGACGGGCTCAGCCATCACGTGGAAGTACCCCGGGGTCATCCTCCAAGGTGACAACTCGGTCGGGGAGTTCTACTCGGTCGCACTCACCGCCAACCACCAACAGGCGGACACCGGCACCAAGATGATCCACATCGGCAAGAACACACACAGCACCATCGTCTCGAAGGCGATCTCCGCCGGTCACGGCCAGAACACCTACCGGGGACTGGTGAAGACGCTGCGTTCGGCCGAAGGAGCCCGGAACCATACGCGGTGCGACTCGTTGCTGCTGGGCAGCGATAGCGGTGCCCACACGTTTCCGTATATCGAGGTGAAGCATCCGAGCGCGCAGGTCGAACACGAGGCCTCCACCTCCAAGATCAGCGAAGATCAGCTCTTCTACTGCCGCCAGCGGGGGATCTCCGAGGAGGACGCCGTTTCCATGATCGTGAACGGCTTCTGCCGCGAAGTCTTCAAGGAGTTGCCCATGGAATTCGCGGTCGAGGCCCAAAGGCTCCTGAGTGTCAGTCTGGAAGGAAGCGTCGGATGATGCTGAAGATCGAGAACCTCCACGCCCAGATCGGTGACAACGAGATCCTCCGGGGAGTCAACCTCGAAGTTGCGGCGGGCGAAGTACACGCCATCATGGGCCCGAACGGCTCGGGCAAGAGCACCCTCGCCAATGTGCTTGCCGGCCACGAGGCCTACGGCATCACCGGCACGGTCCGCTTCGAGGACGAGGACCTGCTCGCCCTGTCGCCCGAGGACCGTGCCGCGGCCGGCCTCTTCCTCGCCTTCCAGCACCCGGTGGAGATCCCCGGGGTGGGCAACCTGTACTTCTTGCGCATGGCGTTCAATTCGGTGCGCCGGCGACGCGGGCTCGAGGAGCTCGATGTCATGGGATTCCTCGCCCTGGCCCAAGAGCGGATGAAGCTCGTCGAGATGGACCGGAGCTTCATGAGCCGGTCGGTCAACGAGGGTTTCTCCGGGGGTGAGAAGAAGCGCAACGAGATCCTGCAGATGACGATTCTCGAGCCGAAGCTCGCCATCTTGGACGAGACCGACTCCGGCCTCGACATCGATGCCCTCCGGATCGTCGCCGGTGGGGTGAACGCGCTTCGACGTCCCGATCGGGCCATGATCGTCATCACCCATCATCAGCGGCTCCTCGACTACATCGTGCCCGATCGGGTCCATGTCATGGCCGGGGGCCGGATTGTCCGCTCAGGCGACAAGGATCTGGCGCTCGAACTCGAAGAGCACGGCTACGCCGACCTCGGGCTAGAGGTGGCGTCGGACCGATCGGCATCGGTGGGAGCAACGCCGTGACCACCGTCACTTCCACGGCGAGGACATCGGCAACGGCAGCTCCAACTGTCGCCGAGCTGCTCTCGCGCCTCGGGTTCCGGCCCAGTGGTCCCAGCCCTGCGTGGCTGACGCAGGCCCGCCACGCGTCTCTCGGGTGGGCGACCGCGCGCGGATTCCCGACGCTCAAGGACGAGGACTGGAAGTACACGCGACTCGGACCACTGTTGGACGTGCCGTTCGAGCGTGCCGGGGACGGGGACGGGGCCGGCCGCCGGGTCTCGCCGGCCATGATCGACGCGCTGACCATCGATGCGGCCAGCACCCGCCTGGTGTTCGTCAACGGCCTCTTCGCCGCTGAGCTGTCGTTGTTGACCGATCTGCCAGAAGGTGTCACGGTGACGAACCTGGCCTCGGTTCTGGCCGAGGGGGGCGCGGGTCTCGAGCCGTTCTTCTCACGCCCGTTCGGCGAGTACGACCACGCCTTTACCGCAATCAACACCGTCCTCGCCGAGGACGGGGCATTCATTCAGGTTGCGGCCGACGCCCTAATCACCGCACCCATTGAGTTGGTGTTCCTCTCGGACGCCCACGGGCCTCCCGTCATGGCCAACCCGCGTTCACTGATCCTGGCCGGTCCGCGAAGCCGGGTGGCAGTCGTCGAGACCTACGCCGGGACCTCGGGCGGCGTCACCTGCACCAACGCCGTGACCCAGGTGGTCCTCGACGAGGGAGCACGGGTCGAGCACTACAAGATCCAGGACGAGCCCGACGCCGCGTTCCACCTCGCGCTGCTCGACGTCCGCCAAGGCCCCGGCAGCCGGTTCTCGTCGGGCTCGGTGGCACTGGGGTCGAAGATCGCCCGCAACGAGGTGCGCGTGCGCCTCGAGGGCGAAGGGGCGGAGGCCGGCATCGACGGCCTGTACCTGCCACGAGGCGACCAGCACCACGACAATCCGATTCTGATCGAGCACGCCGCGCCCCGGTGCACCAGCCGCCAGCTCTACAAGGGAATCGTGGACGAACGCGGGCATGGGGTGTTCAACGGACGCATCATCGTGTGGCCGGACGCGCCCGGTACGGATGCCAGCCAGACCAACAAGAACCTGCTGCTCTCCGACCACGCCGAGGTCGACACCCGGCCGCGACTCGAGATCCTCACCGACGACGTGAAGTGCGCCCACGGCGCAGCCGTAGGCGCACTCGATGAGGAAGCACTGTTCTACCTGCGCTCGCGAGGAGTGCCCTACGAGGCGGCGAGGGCCCTGCTCACGTATGCGTTCGCCCGCGAACTACTGGATCTCATCGAGTCCGAGTCGCTTCGCACCCACGTGGAAACGCTGGTCGCCGGCCGGCTCTCGACGGACAGCGACGGGACGGGGGCACACTCCGGTGACTAGCGACCTGGCCGGTAGGTACCAGGAGGTGATCATCGGCTCACTCGTCGCCCTCTCCCGTATGTCGGAATCCCCGAGCGTGTCACGTGCGCCACGCTCGCATGACACACACTTCGAAGCGCCCTCGACGGTGACGGTGCCCCGAGGACCTGGGAGTAGTCGAGGATGAGCACAACGGGATACACACCGATCGAGCTCGGACAGGACTGCGATGTCACGCTGATTCCCAGCGGCCAGAAGATGAAGCTCCGAGCGGGCGAACAGGTGGTGGTCACCCAGGCCCTCGGTGGCACCATCACCGTCCAGACCGAACGCGGTCACCTGGCCCGGATCTCCCCCGACGATGCCCACGCACTAGGGCTCGACAGCGAACCGGCCGGCGACGAAGCTGCGCCATCGGGTCCTTTCGAGCTCGAACGGGTGATCGAACAACTCAAGACCGTCTTCGACCCGGAGATCCCGATCAACGTGGTCGACCTCGGGCTGATCTATGCGTGCGACGCTCGTCTGCTGGCGGACGGTAGTCACCGGGTGGAGATCAAGATGTCGATGACCGCCCCGGGCTGCGGCATGGGCGACGTGCTCAAGGATGACGCCTGCTCTCGGGTGCAGACGGTCCCCGGCGTCAGCGAGGTCGATGTCGAACTGGTGTGGGACCCGCCCTGGGACCAGAGCCGGCTGACCGACGCCGCCCGCCTCGAACTCGGACTGTATTGACGGCACGAAGCCGAGTCCTGTGATGACACCAAAGGAGAACACTTCACCATGAAGGTCTGGATCGATCAGGATCTGTGTACTGGCGACGGGCTCTGTGAGGAGATCGCCCCGGCCGTGTTCACGTTGCTAGACGACGGACTCGCCTATGTCAAAGAAGGCGCCGAGGTGAAGTCCGAACCTGGCGGCGCCGAAGGCCTGGCCCAGGTGCCCTCGGAGCTCGAAGACGCGGTCACCGAGGCCTCCGAGGAGTGCCCGGGGGAATGCATCTTCATCGAGTCATAGAGTCAGGCAGCGCGGATCCGGCCGTGGGCGTTCGAAGGCGCATGCAGCACCGGCCGGCGGCGGGACCGGGTCGTGCGCTCACTCGGTCGGCGCGCGTGTCGCGACGAGAGGGTCGTGAATGAGGACCCCCGGGCCGAGGAGGAACCGTCCCTCCCACACTTCACCAAGGGTCCGCTGCCGGTCGACCTCGCCCATCCATGGTGTCCCGTACCCGAGGCCCTCGCCACTGGTTCCGCCATCCTTGTCCAACCGGCAAGAGTGACGATCACTCCTAGTCAAGGATTGAGCCGGAACCGAGGAGCACATCGTTTCGATGCCGACACCCGCTCCTTCAGACATGCCGGAGAGGGCCGGGACGAGGCATGGGTCTTCTGGATGCCCTGCAAGCTGAAGGCTCAGAACAGGCTGAAGCGGAGCAGGGAGAAGGCACGGCGGATCAGCCCGGTCTCGCTACGAAATGCCAGTTCAGTTCCGTTGTCGGGAGCCTGGTGCTCTTCGGCCACTGGAGCCTTCCGGTCGAGATCAGGCCGGCCCGTCGAGGAGGGCGGGCACGTCGGCCACCGAGTCGACCACGTGGTCAGGCCGGCCCGTCGAGCGGGCCAGTGCCTCTTCGCGGAACTTGCCCGTCCGCACCAGCACCCCGCCGATCCCCGACGCCTGTGCGCCGAGCACGTCGGCGTCGATGTCATCACCGATCATGAGCGCATCCGCCGGCGCCACCCCCAGCCCGGCGAGCACCGCGCCGAAGAAGGCGGGGGACGGCTTACCTACCACGGTGGCCGTCACGCCTGCGGCCTGCTCGAGTCCCACGATGAACGCCCCCATGTCGAGCTGGAGCCCCTCGGCCGTCTGCCAGTCGAGATTGCGATGCATGGCAACCAGCGACGCTCCCCCAACGAGGGCTCTGAACGCCCGGTCAAGGAGGTCATAGGTGACCTCCGCTCCGGCTCCACCGGTGAGCACGACATCGGCATCGTCGCCCTTCGTGAGCGCCAGCCCGGCGAGATCCTCGCCAACCTCACCGTGGTTCACCAGCAGGCACCGCGCACCGGGTCTGTGCTCGGCCAGGTACCCGGCGGCGGCGCGAGGTGCCGTGAACACCTCTTCGGGGTCGACGCGGAACCCGGCTTCGGTCAGACGAGTTGCCGCCATGGCGCGGGTGGTCGAGGTGGTGTTGGTCACGAACACCAGCGGGATGCCCGTGGCGCGCATTTCGGTGAGAGCCTCGACGGCGCCGGGCAGGGCTTGCCACGACACCGTGAGCACACCGTCGATGTCGCACAGGAGAGCACGGGGCCGACTCATGGCTGAACGCTACCGGTCCCGATCGAATCCACCCCAAAGGTGCCCGAACTCGACCCCGCTTCTATTCGGTGCGAAGCGCCCTGCAGCTGTCGAGAACCCCATCCGAGTAGGTCATGGGACGAGTCGATGCTCATGAACGAAGCGCCAGATCGACGGTTCCGGATCGGAGTCACACCTTGAGGCGAGATTCGGCGGGCCCCAGATCGGCTCGGCGGTGGTTGATGCCCGGGTGGTGTCCAATCTGCGCGGTGCTCGACACATAGTGTGAGTATGACCGATGGTTTCACCTGATCGTTCAGGGGCACGGAGCCGGGGAATCGGCCACCCACTCTCCCGACCTGGAACTTTGTGGGTTGGACCCAGGCTCTGCCGATTCGCGTGAGGCATGGGCTGACTGGATGCTGGGCAACCTCAGGTCCATGGGGATGGCGGTGCAGGATGGCCCATGTCACGGTTGCCGCCCGTCGAGGTCTTCCTCAGCGGACCGCTTTCGGGTGGACCCGGCAGGCGCCGGGTGTGCTTCGTGATCCACCACTCTGCGTGTTCGTGCTCCTCGCCGGGTTCCGGCTGGTCGGCGACCACGGACCCCGGGCACGGCTGGCTCACCTCGAAAAGGGCGGAGCCATCCTGGTAGGGCCTGGTCGGTGGGTTGCTGCAGGTGTCAGACGAGGTCCTCGTGTCTGAGCAGGTCAAGCTCCAGGACTGGATGGTCGATGAAACGAGACATAGGGACAATCGGGACTTCGGAGTCAGCGTGAGCCAACAGCAAGGTCGATCACAATCAAGGTCGCAATTCGACGATGGGTGAACCTCCGTCCATTGATTCCACGAGTCGGTCGACGGCACTTGGTGGAGTCCAAGCCAACCAATCACTTGCGTCGTGGCTCGAATCGCATGCCGACGCCATGGTGGGTGCAGTCAGTCCGAACGGTGCCCCAATGGAAATGCCGGACTCGATTCCTTTGGGTTCGGGGCATCAAGTGGACACACGGTCGTTCCTCGAACTGGTGATTCCCGAGGATTCGCGTACGGTCACCGACGGGTTCGTTGCAGCATTGGAGCGGGGAATAGGCGTAGCAAAGATCCACATGTCGAGTGATCCGGAGAACGCGCTCTTCCTGCACTATCTCGACCTGCGAGAAGAACACGGGATCGTACTGCGTGTGGTGACCTCTGGCGATGGGGTTGAAGACGATCCGCGGGGTCCGATCCGGGCAGCCGAGCTACTGCCAACAAGGCCGCGACTGGGAACGATGATCAAGAGCGAGACCGCCTCGATCGTGTCGGTGGATCGAGCCACCACGCTCATGCTTGGCTGGGCCGCATCAGATCTGGTGGGCCACTCGACCCTCGACTTTGTCCATCCAGACGACCACGTCCGCGCCATCGACAACTGGATGAGCCGATTAAGCGGCGAGCACGGCCGCAGCATTCAAAGCGCACGGCTCCGCTATCTGTGCAAAGACGGATCCTGGCTCTGGATGGAGACCTCAAACGACTTCCAGCTTCGAGACGATGGCACCACCGTTGTCGTGGCCCAGCTGCTGGATGCCTCTGAGGAGATGGCAGCGGTCGAGGCGTTGCGCCACAACGAACTGTTTCTTCGCCGGTTGACCGATACCGTTCCAGTCGGACTCTTTCATGTCGCCGGGGACAACAGCGTGGTGTTCGTGAATCCGGTACTTCGGGACCTCATTGGAGATGTCCCGATTCGCTCACTCTCGGACTTGACCACGGCCATGTCATCTGAGGGACCGCCACTGGAGGCGGCGATTGCTGGCGTCATGATGGACGGCCTCGACGCCGATCTAGAACTGACACGTTCGGTGGATGGTGGGCGGACACGCTCAGTTCGGGTCACCTTGCGCTCGGTGGATAGCGAGGACCGAGGTCTCGGCGTCTTGGGTTGCATAGTAGATGTCACCGATTTGCGGCGCATGGCCGACACCGATGTGTTGACTGGACTTAGAAACCGGCGGGCGCTTATGGGGGATCTCGAAGACGAACTGATCCGCCACTCCGGCAAGGTGAGCGTCATCTTCGCCGATCTCGACGGATTCAAGCTGGTCAACGATCAATATGGACACCAGGCAGGAGACCAGGTCCTCGCCGCCGTCGCCGAACGGCTTCGGTCCGCCATCAGACCAGGTGATCTGATCGGTCGTCTTGGTGGGGATGAGTTCATAGTCGTATGTCCAGGCGTATCAGCCCAGGAGCCCGCGATGGCAGTGGCGCGACGCTTGCAAAAAGCACTAGAGCCGGAGTTCTCCCTTCCAGGAGTTTCGGTGCCCATCGTGGCCAGCTTCGGAATCGCTTGTGGTACTCCACAAATCACAGCGGATGAGCTGATCTCAAGTTCCGACTCAGCAATGTACGAGTCCAAGCAAGCACATGGTCGTCATCTCAGACTTGCAAATACGTGAACCCTGGCTGAAGGTCTGGGCCAAGTCCACGGGCCGGCTCAAAGGATCGACCCGCGAGGGGTTCAACTTCCGTTCCGCTGTACAGCCCGGGGTTGATAAAGACAACCCTAGGTTGTACAGATGACCCATGGATACAACGCAAAGCAAGGATCTACAGGACCTGGCGGACGCTCTCTTCGCCGAAGTCAAGGCGGCCGAAATCCAGATGGATCGTCTCAGGTGGGAGATCTCGAACAACGCCCAGTGGCGTGCGCAGAAGCTTGGCCAGCTCAAACAGATGATGCCAGTACCGCAAATCGCCGACCGCCTGGGGGTAACCCGGCAGGCCATCTATGCAGCGCTCAATGAGGATCCCCCGGACTACGAGCTCGAGCGACCCGGTCGACCGTCTCTGCCCGATCGGCTTCGCGATTACGCAGATCAGCTCCGCCGCATGGTTCATGCGGAGAGAACGATCTCCATTGGGCCCGTCGGCGGCAGGTTCCTCGTCGAGGACCTCGACGATGCTGTCGGCGAGTTGGGCAAGATCTACAAGGGGGAGGAGCCGTTGCGATAGGGCTGCCGCGGTCACCACTCGCCGGTTGATTGGTGGAAGCGCGGACGACCTGTGGAACTTGGCGGGGTCCGTCGAGCCGAAGTTGCCGCCGGTCGAGGCCCCAGACTTGGCAGCGATCCAGTCCACCGATTGTCCATGCACTGCGCCAGCGTGCTCTGATACCCCCGTGCCAGCGCCAGTCTCTGATTCGATCAGTGCTTCAAGCGCCAGCAACCACGGCACAGTCACGATTCTCGAATGGTGGAGTGACTCAGGGACGGCGTTGTTCCACTACACGGACGGACGGGTCCTTAAGTGCCCGATGACCCACGCGAAGGCCCTCGACAAGGCGGTGCGGTTGATTGGCACTGGACGGGAACCTGAGGTGTTGATGGATGGTCTCGGTCTCGAATGGACTGGAACGTCTCCTGCCAGTTGACTCCGCTAGACGATGGTGTCCCCGATGGCTGCCGGGTCAGTGGGGCGCCACTGGAACGTCGCCAAGGTCGCAGGACGGCGTCGAAGCAGGGACCTGACGCCCTATTCTTGTCCTCGAACGAAAGGACGGAGGTTGACCATGCGCCGAAAGATGCTCAATGGCAAGATTCACCGTGCTCGCGTCACGGATGCTGACCTCAACTATGTCGGGTCGATCTCAATCGATCCTCTGCTCCTGAAATCTGCAGACATCTTGGTCAACGAGCAGGTCGCTGTATACAACTTGATGAATGGCGAACGATTCGAGACCTACGCGATTGAAGGTTCTACTGGACAAGTTTGCCTCAATGGGGCTGCGGCCAGGCTGGCGCAGATCGGAGATCTGGTCATCATCGCCACGTTCGTCGATGTCGAAGCGGACGAACTAGCGGCTCACGAACCCAAGGTTGTCGTTGTCGACACGGATAATCGTCCCACTGGGTAGGACAAAGGCGCACGTACTCACCAGGAGAAAAGTACTCACGCCTGATGAAGCCGCCGGGTCAGGCTTGATCCTTATGAAGGTGTCGCCTACCGCCGGTTACGCGTCGCAGGATCTCGGTCTGGAATTGCGGCTCGCTAACGATCGCGAGCACCTGGGTCGTCCTCACTGCACCGGCGGGTGACCGCCTCAGTGGAGCGCACGAATCTGGCCAATCAGCACTCAGAGCTGCGGTTTCACTCCCCGAGGCCATGTTTCGTACCCCGCTCACGACACATGGGGTAACTGAATGATGTGCAACCTGAGCATTGCCCGTACCCATGCCTCGTGTCACTGGCCAACCGACGCTGGCCACTGGATCCGGTGGAAGGTGGGCTCAGTGACGGCAAGGCATGGAGAGCGCTGCCCAACACCCCGGTCCGGTGTGCTGTTGGATCCTTGGGAGGAATGAACGGCAAAAGGGTCTCGATATCGACCCGGATGGGTCAGTGAGAAACCCCTTCGCCTGGATCCTCCGTCGCCGCTTGATCTGTGCGATTCGCCGTCACCCGTCGGAAGTCCGATTGACCCGATACATGGATAGATCGACTAGATGGCTGGTGCCTTTCTCGAGAGCGGCTGAAATCGACCAGAACTGGTGGAAATTGGCCCGTCGCTCGACGACACCGCGGTGATTCGAACGCCTCTGGGTGCATGCTGCGAGGAGCTCGACTCTCGGCCCTCAGGCCGGATCTGAGCGACACCCTGTTGAACACCAGCCTCCTAGACGCAGAGCATCGAATCGGGAGCGACAACGAGCCATTCGGGTGATACGGTGAATCTGCCGATATTGGGAACAGGAACCCCTGCTTCTATGGCCCGGCGCATGCGTCCCACACGGAGTATGAGGACCATCGCCAGGTGGTCAGACAGGCGACCATGGGACTACGGCAGGCCATTGCAGCCGCAAGTGATCCGGCAAGCGTCATGGACCGAGTACTCGCAGAGGCGCTCGTCCTTGTCCCCTCAGCGGAGGGTGCCGCGGTCTTGCTGTGCACTTCGCCGAATGTGCTCGGCTACACCGCAACCGCCGGGAACCTCGCAGGTTTCACTGGTACGACGGTGTCGCTGACAAACAGCCTCTCCGCCCTCGCCATCCAAAGTGGCGTCACTCAGCGCTCCGACGACGCGAGGATCGATCCGAGGTTGGATGCGAAGCTCGCCGCCAAATTCGGGATCCTGTCTGTGATTTCCGTGCCACTCCGCAGGGGAGCCGAGGACATCGGAGTGGTCTTGATTACCTCGGGCGAGGCGTCAGCCTTGGGGCCAGCAGACGAGGCGACCGTGGCGGGCCTGGCGTCGTTTGTTTCGACGGTGATTGGCGCCGCGGTCGACCTGTCCTCGTGCACCACTGAACTGCTCGGGATCCGGCAGGAAGCTGCTGCGGTCATCATTGGACAGGATCACCTCGGCGGTCCGAGCGAGACCGCCCGCTCCCGGTCGGCCTTTGTCGCGAACGTCGTCTGCCCCGGCACCGCTATCGAGTCAGCGGCTCGGGACCGCATCGAACAGGCACTCTCTGGAGCCGAACCTACGATCGTGCTCCAACCGATCGTCTCGCTTTCGAACGGCACAGTGGTCGAAGTCGAGGCCCTAGCTCGGTTTGCAGGGCCTCCAGAGCGAGGGCCTGACAGATGGTTTGCCGAGGCAGCCGCGGTTGGGCTCGGCCGTCAGCTCGAACTCCGTGCAATCGATCGGGCTCTTTCCCTGCTCCCGGAGGTGCCCGGACCTGTCCGCATGGCAGTGAATGCAGGTCCTGACACGTTCTGTTCCTCGGACCTGATTGACCTACTCGAGACGAGCACGCCAGGTCGGGTCATCGTCGAACTCACCGAGCACGTCGGCATAGCGGATTACCCGGCACTGCACAGGGCGTGTAAGAGATTGCGCACGATCGGTGCTGAGGTGGCAATCGATGATACCGGAACAGGATTCGCGAGCCTCTCGCTGGTGCTCGAAGTAGCCCCAGAGATCATCAAGCTGGATAGGGAACTGACCGCCGACATCAACCTGGACCCGGTGCGGCGTGCCCTGGCCAGCGCTCTGGTCACATTCGGCGCTGAAATCGGAGCCAAAGTGATCGCTGAAGGGATCGAAACTGCTGCTGAGTTAGAGGTCCTCACCGACCTCGGTATCGGCTACGGCCAGGCCTTCTATCTGGGTCGCCCCGGCAGCATTGAAGACCTGGCCGTGCTCATTCGAACCGGAGGCGGCCGCCAGGCAGTCCTTGTGTGATTCGGCTGTCGGGCTGCCCCCCAAACAATGGGAGCGGGTCGGGCTACCTGGGCTCCCTTGCTGACGGGACGGTGGGCGTCTAACGAAGCAGGAACAGTGTCCTCAGCCCGTGAGCAGCCCGACCTCCGCAAGCACCGTACGGCATTCCTGAGGCCCGCGAACTTGCTTGGAGTGAAAGCCGAATGATCTGGCCGCATCGGCGTTCAGCGCGACGTCGTCCAAGAACAGCACTCGATCCCGATCTGCTGGAACCTGCTCGGCAACCGCCTCGAACATCTCCGTGTCCGGTTTGAGCAGTCCCATCTCAAACGAAAGGAAGGTGTAATCGAACATCTCCAGCATCGGCCATTCCTGTGACTGGTATGCCCAATGCACAACGTTGGTGTTGCTGCAGCACCCGATCGGAACCGACCCCTGGACGTCCGTGAGCAATCCCACGGAGCCGGTGAATGGTCCGATCGGCCATGTCTTGAAGATCTCCAAGAACTGCTCGGGCGACACTTGGAGTTGCCATTCAGCGACGATGCCTTCCGAGAACTCCTGTGGTGTGCATCTGCCCGTCTCAAACCGACGCACCCACGCACAGGCCAGCCACCGATCCCTCAGTTCCTCTTCGCTGGCCAGCCCTGCCAATTTTTGGAACGCCGCCGTACCACCAAGTTCGATGAGAACTCCTCCAAGATCAAACAGGACGAAGTCGACAGGACGGTAGGGCATAGTTCGAAACCTAGTGCGACGTTGCCGTTTCCCGAGGTTCGACGGGTGAGTGTCCCAGATCGCGGGACGCGGGCACTCCTGGCGTGACAGTAGTTGCATGAGGGAGCTCCCTCGTCGGAAAAGGGCGAGAATGGCCATATGCCAGATCATTTTCCGACGCTGCGGTCCGTGGTCCTTGATGCGACCGATGCCCGCGAGTTGGCAGAGTTCTATCGACGGCTGCTCGGGTACGAGTACCGGACCGGTGACGAACGTCCCCCTCCTGGTGAGCCAGACCCTGCGGGACGGGACTGGCTCGTGCTCGTTGATCCGGCAGGCAACGTGAGACTGGCCTTTCAGCAGGTGGACCAACTGGTTGCCGCGACGTGGCCAGAAGGCGCAGTCCCTCAACAGCTGCACCTCGATCTCAGCGTTGCAACCGTCGAATCCCTGGTCACTCAGAACGAACGGACACTCTCGCTCGGCGCACGGTTGTTATTTGATCGGCGCGACGATCCGACCGAGCCCCTCTACGTGTACGCAGATCCTGCGGGCCACCCGTTCTGCATCTTCGTCGCACCCTCCGCGTAGGAATCTCCGTTTGCACCGAGCGGAATCAGCACCTATCCCACAACGCCGGGTCGACGGCGGTCATCGAACGTCGCTGACCGGCACTTCGGTGACGTTCTGACGGCCCTCGAACGACCGGCTAATTCCCCTTGCCAAGATGAGCTAAGAAGTCGAGTGGTAACGGTGAGAGGCCACGGACATGAACAAGTTGAGCGCGGTATCCGCCTTCGATCGCGGACGGGGTGAACACTCCACGGGGCCTGGTAGCTGTGTGCATCCTTGCCATTCCCCTGCTCGTCCTAAGGGTGATCGGGCGGGTGGAGTACTGGCTGAGCGCCTCGTTCGCTACCCTCTTCGTGGGCCAGCAGATGCAGAAGAAGCAGGCCGCAGCAGTACGATGAGGCGCTCGGATGCCTGAGGAAGCCGCTCCCGAGAAACCGCAGCAAGAGTCCGCCGCGTCATTCGACGAGCTACCTCGCCGCCAACGCCGCAGGCTGGTTCTACGAGCGTTCGTGCGGACCATCGCCACGGTCGCCGTGATCGTCGTCGCCTACTTCATCGCCCCCTTGGATCACGCAATGTCTCCTGCCACCATCATTGAGTTGGTCCTTCTGGCGCTGGCCATCTTCGCCATGATCGGGTGGCAGATCTGGCGCATCACACAGTCGGACTACCCGACCCTCCGGGCCGTGGAGGCCCTGGCCTTCATCGTCCCTGCCTACCTCGGCCGCCTCAAGGGTTCCCCCGCCATCCTTACGCCGCTTCTGCCCGATCTTGATGACTCTTGTTTGGCGACTCCGGTGTTTGACCTACCTGCTGTGAACCAGAGCCATTCGACAATGGTCTGGACTCGGGGCCTGTCACGGGCTCGGTCATGGTCTCACAGGCTGCGAGCTTGAAGGCTTCCCTCGATCTGCCAGTTGCCTACGAGAAGGCGGCCAAGGCACAGGGCCTTCAGGTTCAGTTCCTAACAATCAACAAACTCCCTCCAATGGATCCTGAGGGTGTAGTCCCTATCGTCTCCGTGTTCGTTCTCCTGCTGGCGGGCTACCTGGGGGCCACGATGGCGATGCAGCGCACGAAGACGGCGGCACGTCGGTGGCGGGTTGTTGCGCTCTTCGGCTACGCCGTGGTCGCTGGTCTGGTGATCGACCTGATCGCTGGACCGCTTCTCGGTGGCTATCCAAACATCGGAACCAACTTCTGGATTCTGTGGCCGGAGTTCGCCTTCGTCTGTTTCGCCACCGCACTCTTGGCCGCGACCCTCCAAAGTCTGATTGGTCCGGTAGGCACCCTGATAACGCTCATCGTGGTCGTCTTTCTCGGCAACCCCTCAACGGGTGGAGCGAACGGAGTCGCCTACCTGCCTCCGTTTTGGCAGTCCCTTGGTGGCGTACTCCCGCCCCGCAATGGGCTCATCCTGATACACAACACCCTCTACCTCGGTGGCAACGGGATCACGACGGCAGGCATCGTCCTTGGGATCTACGTCATCGTGGGCTTTGCGTTTGTGACCATCCTTTCCCTGATCCGATGGCGAGCTGCTCAGGGAGCCGTACTTAATCCCGATACCCCTGTCGTAGATTCAATCGAAGAAACCGCAGTCGCAGCCATACCGCCGGGGTGAGCTGAGGCAACTCAACGACTATCGCTGCCGGTTACGCGTCGCAGAATCTCGGGCTGAAATTGCGGCTGGCTAACGATCGCGAGCACCTCGGTCGTCCTCACTGCACCGGCGGGCGACTGCCTCAGTGGAGCGCACAAATCTGGCAAATCAGCACTCTGAGCTGCGGCTTCACACCCCGAAGCCATGTTTCGTACCCCGCTCACGACACATGGGATAGCTGAATGCTGAGCAACCTGAGCATCGCCCGTACCCATGCCTCGTGTCACCGGCCAACCGACGCTGCCCACTGGATCCGGTGGAACGTGGGCTCAGTGACGGCAAGGCATGGAGAGCGCTGCCCAACACCCCGGTCCGGTGTGCGGTTGGAGCCTTCGGAGGAATGAACGGAAAAAGGTCTCGCTGTCGACCAGGATGGGTCAGTGAGAAACCCCTTCGCCTGGATCCTCCGTCGCCGCTTGATCTGTGCGATTCGTCGTCACCCGTCGGAAGTCCGATTGACCCGATACATGAATAGCTCGACGAGACCGCTGGGGACGGTCTCGCGCTGCTTGTGCGGCCGCAATTCCAAATTGACACCGCTGTAGAAGGCTGCCGCCGCCACCCGGTGCGAACTCCAGAGTCGACCGATCCGATGCCGCTGTGGATGCTGGGATCAGATCTCGTACCTTACGAATCACCCTACAACTCGGGATCCGCCGGCTTCCGGCTCCTTCCTGAGCTACGCCGCTGAGCTGCGAAAACGCCCGGTTCGCTCCGGTTGACACCCATCAGATCCGGCCCGTTTCCGCACTGGTCATGCGCAGGTCAGGAGTTCGATTCTCCTCCCAGGCTCCATGTCGATGGTCTATCCGTTGACATGCCGAGCGCCGAATAGGGCGCGAGCACCTGGTGCCCGGGCCCTGTGCGGTGCCGTCGTTCTGTGCTGCCCTCAGCCTGGGAGGGCCGGTGCTCGAGTGATGCCTGTGATGGGCCTCGTTCAAAGACGGTCGAGTGTTCGAACTGCTCTCCAAGCCACAGCGCGTAGGCGACGCAGTCGTCGGACGTGTGTGGAGCTTCCGAGATGTGACCGAGCGCAAGCGGCTCGAGGACCAGCTGTCATACCAGGCGCTTCACGATTCACTCACCGGCCTCGGTAACCGAGCCCTTTTCCAGGATCGGCTTCAGCATGCGGTCGCACGAATCGAACGCGGCCATGGTCGTCTCGCCGTCCTCTTCCTGGATGTGGACAACTTCAAGGCAATCAACGATTGGCTTGGGCATTCCGCGGGTGACGCGGTCCTCCATACGATCGCCGAGGGCATTGTCGGATGTCAACGCAGGGCCGATACCGCAGCGCGCATCGGGGGGGACGAATTTGGGGTTCTCGTCGAACAGATCGGACACCCGGGCGAAGCCATCAAGTTGGCGGAACGAATCTTGATGGCGACGCGTCCGCCGTTGACCGTGGGCGCCAATGAGGTGTCGGCCACGGTCAGCATCGGTATCGCGTTCGATGGGCCCGGCATCACCAGTGATCAACTTCTGTGCAACGCGGATCTCGCGATGTATGCCGCAAAGGCACGCGGGGGAAACCGACACGCGGAGTTCGAGGGCAAGATGCACGCAAGTGACCGAGTCCCTGTGAATTGAACCACTTGCTCACCACTCGGGATCCTTCCACCATCGTGGTGGCCTTGCGAGTCGCTCCGGTGCGCACTTCCTCTGCGACTCCACTACCCGTCGGAAAGGTCTGATGTGTCCGGGGTTTGATTTGGTGGGGGGTTTGCTTGATCTGTCATGTCTGTGACCCGAAGGGACGGTCCGCACGCCAAAAGGGGCAGAGCCCGGTTTTCCGCCGCCCGGTGCCCTCGAGCGGTGGGTTGACGCCAACTCGGCTCCCTCGGACGGCGAAAAGGCGTTCGAGTTCCTGGTTCATCGTGGGCTGCCACCGTCAGGGCTGATCGAGACGACAATGTGGTGGTTGGCTGTGGACCGCTGGGCGGCTTCGATGATCTCCAGGACGGCCACCGAGTCCCACGGATCGACCGGCGGCGGAGCGCCGCCGTCAAGCGCTGCTGTCAGAACTGAGTAGAAGTCCTGGTAGGCACCGGGCAAGCTGGGGACCCTCATATTCTCGCCGGCGACCCCGAGGATCCCGTCACGCTCTGGGGCCTGTCTGCCCCATTCGGGTGAGCCGGGACGCAGACCGGCGGCCAGCTGTTTTTCTTGTGGGTCGAGGCCGTAGCTCGTGTACCCGGCCTGGTCGCCGAGCACCCGGAATCGGGGTCCCAGCTGAGGGGCCAGGGCGCTGGCCCACAGATGGCTACGAACCCCTCCGGCGTGGGTCAAGGCCACGAACACATCGTCGTCGACGATGCTGCCAGTTCGGCGTCGGTCGAGTTCGGCGTAGACGGAGGTCACCGACCCAAAGAGGACGAGTGCCTGGTCGATCAGGTGGGCGCCGAGGTCGTAGAGGAGGCCGCCGGCCTTCGCTGGGTCTGGATTCTCGCGCCAGCTGCCCTCCCGAAGCTGAGGAATCCAGCGCTCGAAGCGCGACTCGTAGCGATGAATCCGGCCGAGCCGCCCCTGTGCGACGAGCCGGCGTAGCGTCAGGAAGTCACTGTCCCACCGGCGATTCTGAAACACCGTGACCATGACCCCGGCCTCTTGGGCCCGCTCGACGAGGCGGCGGCCGTCCGCGACCGTCGCCGCCAGCGGCTTGTCGACCACCACAGGCAGACCGGACTCGACCGCTCGCAGGCCGAGCGGGATATGGGACTCGTTCGACGTGGCCACTACGACCAGGTCGACTCGGCCGGCTCCGGCGAGGACAGCGTCTACTTCACCGCTGACTTGCGCATCGGGGAAGTCCCTTCGGGCTTGGGAAGCTCGCAGGGGATCAGAGGTGACGATCGCAGCGACATCGAGTCCGGGTGTGGCGTCGATGAGAGGAGCATGGAACACTCGGCCGGCGAGTCCGTACCCGATGACTCCCACCTTGTAGGACTGACCGTTAGCCATGGTCCCATTAGATCAGCCCGACGTGCCACAGGGGACCTCGCCTGGCGAGGGGAGGCCAGGGCGCCTCGCCAACCCCTCAGTCCCTGGCACTACCTCGGTCAGGGACAGCGTTCTGGGATCGGGCGATGGTTCGAACATGCATTCCCTGTGCACCTTTGTCGTTGCCTACCCGTGTGTAGTGCCGTCTGCTTCAATCGGTGGCGGGGGTGCGCCAAAGGTCGATATCGCCTTCCACGGCGTACTGGTCGATCGCGGCGAGTTCCTCTGCCGAGAAGTCCAAGTGGTCGAGGGCGGCGACACTCTGCTCCAGTTGGGCGACACTGCTCGCCCCGACGAGGACTGAGGTGACCCGCGGGTCTCGCAGGGCCCAAGCCACGGCCATCTGGGCGAGGCGCTGTCCTCGCCTCTGCGCAAGAGCATCCAGGCCGCGCACGCGGGCCAGGTTGTCGTCGTTGAGCATCCCCATGGGGAGCGAGCTGTTCTCAGACGCGCGGGACCCTTCGGGGATGCCGTTCAGGTATCGATCGGTGAGAAGGCCTTGGGCGAGGGGAGAGAAGGCGATACAGCCGACGCCCTCAGTGCCGACGACGTCGAGCAGGTGCTCCTCGATCCATCGGTTGAGCATCGAGTACGACGGCTGGTGGATGAGCAGCGGGGTGCCGAGTCGGCGGAGGATGGCGATGGCCTCCTGGGTGCGTTGGTCGGAGTAGGAGGAGATCCCGACGTAGAGGGCCTTACCCTGCTGGACTGCGGAATGGAGTGCTCCAAGGGACTCTTCGAGGGGGGTCTCGGGGTCGAAGTGGTGATGGTAGAAGATGTCGACGTAGTCGAGACCCATGCGCTTGAGGCTCTGATCCAAGCTGGCCAGGAGGTACTTGCGGGAGCCGAGGTCGCCGTACGGGCCGGGCCACATGTCCCAGCCGGCTTTGGTCGAGATGACGAGCTCGTCGCGGTGATCACGGAAATCGGAGTGGAGGATCCGGCCAAAGTTGGATTCGGCGCTGCCGTAGGGCGACCCGTAGTTGTTTGCGAGGTCGAAGTGGGTGATGCCGAGGTCGAATGCCCGGCGCAGGATGCCTCGTTGGGTACCGATCGGCCGGTCGTCGCCGAAGTTGTGCCAGAGCCCGAGCGACACGGCGGGCAGGAGGAGGCCGCTGCGCCCACAGCGACGGTAGGTCATGGAGGCGTAGCGGCTGTCGGCGGGTACGTAGGTCATCGGCCTGGATCGTGCTCCGTTTCTGTCCGGTGAAGGGCTGGTCGGCGCCGGGTGGTTGCTCGGACCGGGGCGGTGACGGCAGCGAGGCCGACGAAGACCGGCATGACGTTGCGAACGGCGAGTAGGTCGCCGCGACTCACTGAAGGTCCATTGTAGGCGCCGAGGAAGAGTCCGGCGAGCGCCTCGACCCGCGACGTCGGCGTGGCCGTGGGGGAGTGCTGCGACGAGCGCACCTCTGATGCCCATGTCGCCACCGACCCGGCAATCGGCACCGCCGACGATGAAGACCGCAAGGCGGGGTGGCCACCTACTTGCGGCGAGCAGGCAGAAGCCCACGACGATGATCGGCACGATCTGTTCCAACCGGGCGCCGCCCACCGTAGAGCGCTCCCGAGCCGACAGGGAAGGAGCGCTCCGGCAAGGGCGAGGAACACCCGGTCGGCCGAGGTGAACCGAGGACGGGGCGTACGCCGCGGCAGCACCTCGAGTTGATGGCGAAGCATGACCATCTCAACGTTCTTCTCGAGCCCGCTGAGACGATGAACCCGAAGAAGCTCGGTAGTGCGACGGACCAGATGGCAGAGAAACGAGAGGGCCACGACCCGAGAGTTTCGTCGCACCCATCTGTGCCTGATCAAGCTGGCGTTCGGGTGTGTGCATCCCATACGGCGGGACGACCCCCGACACCCTCTCCGTGCTGAATTGGCTGGATGGTCGTGGTCCCACTGGTCCCTCGTTTCGTGACCGGTCAGGTCGAGGTCACGAAACGAGGAGTGGTCGAGTTGGGTAAGTCGGCAGCGGAACGCGCCCGGCGGACCGGGCCGCCGGGGAGCCGATCAGCCGATGATGGTGCCGGCCACGGTGAACGTCCGGTAGTCGGTGATGGTCAGCCCGGCCACGGCGATGTTCTTGAGGTTGGTGGATGTGCCGGCCACCGGCTCGACGATGTCAAGGCTCTGGACCACGTCGTTGGACGGCAGTGGCGCTGCGCCGACGGCCCCGGCGACCGGGTCGAACGTCTGGGTCGCTCCGCTGCCGCCATTGGAGCAGTCGTAGGTTCGCACATCGGTGGCGCCCGACGAGGGGTTGTAGGCGGTCAGCAGGTAGTAGGGCTCGGCCCCCGAGCAGGTACCGCCGACCACCGTGAACCCGAGGGTCTGCAGTTGGGAGATGTCGAGTCCCTCGACCCCGAGGACCCGGGCACCGGCCGGCACCGAACCGCCCGAGATATTGGCCAGCTGGAGCTGCCACGAGGTCCCCGTGTTCACCCACGACGAGGTCTGGCCCGACGACGCCGCGTACGGGTCGACCTTCACTGCCAGTGGCGGCCGGGCGGCCATGGCGACGATCGGCTTGTTGAGCGCGAGGTTCCCGAGGGAGCCGAGGAAGCCGGCATCGCCGTAGTTGAAGATCCCCCCGTCGGAGGCCACCAGCCAGTAGCCCTGGCCGTCAGTTGTGGCGGCCATGCCCACGATCGGCTTGTTGAGCGTGATGTTCCCGGTGGAGCCGTAGAACTGGGCGTCGCCGTAGCTGAAGATCCCCCCGTCGGAGGCCACCAGCCAGTAACCCTGGCCGTCAGGTGTGCTGGCCATGCCCACGATCGGCTTGTTGAGCGTGATGTTCCCGGTGGAACCGTGGAAGCCGGCGTCGCCGAAGGAGAACACCCCGCCGTCGGAGGCCACCAGCCAGTAGCCGGCTCCGTCAGGGGTTTCGGCCATGCCCACAATCGGCTTGTTGAGGGCCTGGCCCCCCATCGAACCCTGGAAGCTGGCGTCGCCGAAGGCGAACACCCCGCCGTCGGAGGCCACCAGCCAGTAGCCGAGCCCGGTGGAGGTGGGGGCCATGCCCACAATGGGCTTGTTGAGCGTGATGTTCCCGGTGGAGCCGTAGAACTGGGCGCTCCCGAAGGAGAAGATGCCGCCATCACTGGCGACCATCCAGTAGCCCTCGAGGAAGGGGTCCTCGGCACCACCCACGATGGGCTTGTTGAGGGCCTGACCACCCATCGACCCGTAGTACTGGGACTGGCCGAGATTGAACACACCGCCGTCCGATGCGAAGAGCGTGTAGCCGGGCCCGAGGGGATACGCGACCCTCGGAGCAGCGGGGGCGGCGGTGGCGGCGGTAGCAGAAAGAGCCAGAGCCCCGATCAGCGAAGCGGCAATGGTGGCCGCAGCGGTGAGGACGGCCGCGACCCGCCCAACCCGCCGAACGCGCCCGCCTGTGGTTGTTGATCTGTTGGTAGTCACGAAGACTCCCTTTCATCGTTCCTTCGCCGGAGGTAGATCACGCGATCCGCCGTGCGACCTACCCTGTGTCTACCATGCGGTCGGTCCGACCACAACGATGACGCCGCACGGGCGACGGGCTGATCGGCGCAATGGGGGCGCGACGCGTGCAGTATGGCTAAGGTCTCTAGTAGTCATCGTGGCTCGGTCGGCGGGAACGACCGGAACGACCCGGGTTCGGGTCCAAGGTCAGGGAGAAACATTATGAGACGATTCGCAGTGCGACTCGCTGGATGTGCGGTGGCCGTAGCGATTGCCACCCCCGCCCTGCTCGTCACGGGAGGCGGGCTCGGTGTGGTCGCCGCTGGGGCGGCAGTGACGTGCCCGGCCGGGCAGCCCACCGGGGCGGCCCCGGGACAGGGCTCGTCGCCCACTCCCGGGCGGCCGACGACCTACCCGCTCGGTCAGTGCCAGCTGCTGCTGTCCACCGGGGCCATCCCGGCCGGCGGCACGGTGACGGTCACCGGCAGTGGGTTCGGGGCCTTCGCCCGGGTGAGCCTGTCCCTCGGGGGCAAGGTAGTGGGCTCGGCGACCGCCGATGCCAACGGCTCGTTCACGGCCAGCGCAGTGATCCCGTCGTCGACTCCCGCGGGAACCTATGTGATGACGGCCAGCGGGGGCGGCCAGACGCTCGCCTCCCAACTGGTGGTGACCGGCAACGGGTCCGGCAGTAGTGCAGGGGCGGCACCAGCGGTGGCCGTTGGGACTGCGTCGTCAGGATCGTCGGGCGGTGGCGGGTCCGGAAGCACCGGAACGTCGGGGACGGGTTCGGCTGGTCCGAGTGGTGGATCGGCGACCGGCTCCGGTTCGAGCGGTTCGACCAGCGGGAGCGGAAGCACCCACGCAGCGAGCCCGAGGCATGTAGCGGCACCGGCGACGGTGGCCAACCATGCCCAACCCGGATCATCACTGGCGTGGGCGGGGCTGGCCGCACTGGTGTTGCTGGCGCTGGCCGGTGGGTTGTTCTTCATCCTGCGCTCACGGCGCTCGGGCACGACCGTCGGTTGAACTCGCTGACCAGTGGTTGCCCGCGCACCGGGCACCACCCGGTGAGCGGGACGACCCCTGGGGAATGACGACATGACCAATCTGCGCTCGGTGGCGCGCCCGACGGGCAAGGTCGCGATCGCCGGCCAGGGCCATGCGGGGCTGCCCAAGATCTCGGACGAACGATGTGCCGTGATCGAAGATGGATCCGGGCCTTGGAGATCGCCACCTGGGAGGGCAGCTCGTGGCCTTCTGCATCGTCGGAGGACCACGCCTGACCCTCAGTCAGGCTCCGCGCGGCACTTCCTCGAAGCCGGGGGCCCCGAGGGAGAACGGCGTCATCGCCAGCACGCAGAGGGGCAGCCAGCTTTCGGACCACTGTTCCCGGCGTCCGGTCGCCTCTGTGGCCTCATCGATCAACCACCCTGGGAACGTCGCCCTCAGAACCCCCGACGCCACGCTGTCGGAAGGACGTTCTCCCTCGGTGAATCGCACCTGTCCGGCCCGTGGCAAACCACCGAAAATGCCATTCCGGTAGATCTATGTTATTCGTAGTCGGCTCAACCAGGATGGACGCGCTGACCACCAAATCAATTGGCCCCGGGGGCCGATCACGCGTAACCTCTTCTGTAACAGAGCGCACTCTGGCGGGCAGCACCAATGGGTTGGAGAGTGAGCAATGACGTCAGTACCGAAGGATTCGCGAATCTTCGTCGCAGGCCATGCCGGCCTGGTCGGATCTGCTGTGCTCCGGAAGCTCGAGGCTGAGGGCTACACAGCTCTCCTCGTCGCTGGACGCGACCAGCTCGACCTGCGTGACCAGGCGGCGGTCAACTACTGGTTCCGGGCCAACCGGCCCGACTACGTGTACCTGGTGGCAGGCACGGTCGGTGGCATCATGGCCAACTCCACCCGGCCGGCGGAGTTCCTCTACGACAACATGATGATCCACGCCACCGTGGTCCACGCTTCGCATCTCTACGACGTGACGAAGCTGTTGTACCTGGGCAGCTCGTGTATCTACCCCCGCCACGCCACCCAGCCGATCACCGAGGATCAGCTACTCACGGGCCCGCTGGAACCGACCAATGAGGCCTACGCCCTGGCGAAGATCGCCGGCATCAAACTGTGCTCGTCGTACCGCGCGCAGTACGGCTGCAACTTCATCTCGGCTATGCCGACCAACCTGTATGGGCCGAATGACAACTTCGACCTCAACAGCAGCCACGTCCTGCCTGCTCTGATCCGCAAGTTCCACGACGCGAGGGCCAGCACGGCGACCCAGGTCGAGATCTGGGGGACGGGCAGCGCCATGCGCGAGTTCCTGCACGTCGACGACCTCGCCGATGCATGCCTGTTCCTCATGGAGCACTACGAAGAGGACGGTCACATCAACGTCGGCACCGGCGAGGATTGCAGCATCCGGGCGCTGGCGGAGCTCGTCCGCGACATCGTGTACCCCGCAGCCGAGCTGGCGTTCGATACGAGCAAGCCCGACGGCACGCCCCGCAAGGTGCTCGACGTCTCCAAGCTCCGCTCGCTCGGCTGGTCGCCCACGATCAGCCTGGAGGACGGCATCCCCTCGACGTACCAGTGGTTCCTCGACGCATTGCAGACCGACGAGGTGCGAGGACGAGAAGCGGTCCCCGCCACGGCGTGACCAACGCTCTGATCACCGAGGTGGTCTCGGTCGAATCAGGACCTCAGCCCCTATTGGATCCCCCTCGGTTGGGGGCGCGCATTCTGAAGATGAACGGCGGGTGATCGGAATCGTGAAGCATGTGCATGCCGGAGATGAGATTCCGGTCAAGGCTCAGGACGTCGAGGGATCTGGTCGTCGCTGCCTGGTGATGAGTGTTCTTGGCGCAGAAGGAGGTCCCCCGTACGTCGTCCTCTGGCCACACAGCGGATGCGAGAAGACCTTCTTTCCTGGATCCAACGCCTTCGTCACGAGGCGAGGGTTCGACTTCCTTGACCGGAGGGCACCAGTGCTGCCAACGGTACTTTCCGAGGTAATGGTGGATTACCGGTCGGTGGCCAGTTAGGAATGCCACCCTCTCGATCATCGGAAGCGATCTCAATGATTCATGAGCCGGGATCCGGAAGGTCGCTCCCGGCACCCCTGCGGCAGCCGGTTACCGCTAGCCAACCCGAAGCCGGCGGAAGTGCGATCCGCTACGCCAATGGCCCGACGAAGCGGGCCTTCGGCCTGTTGGCCGGCGTGGCGTTGAGCATCGTGACCGCACCGGCAATTGTGTTACTCGCCGTCGGTTCGGCCGTGAGCTTTCGGGCGTGGCCCCTCTTCGTGCAGAAGCGCCTCGGCCGGGGCGGCCGCCCGTTCAATTTCGTGAAGCTGCGCTCGCTGCCGATCGACACGCCGGCCGACGCTGACAAGTACACCATTGCCACCACCACCACCACCCGGTGGGGCAGCTTTCTACGCGCCTCGCACCTCGACGAGTTGCCCCAGTGCTGGTTGGTGCTCACGGGCCGCATGAGTCTGGTCGGCCCCCGGCCCGAGATGCCCGCCTTGGCGGCTACGTTCGACGCCTCCTTCATGGAGGAACGCCTGGCGGTGCGTCCCGGTATCACCGGCCCGTGGCAGGTGAGCACGGCGTCGGCGGGGCTGATCGGCGAAGCGCCCGAGTTCGACCGCCTCTACCTGGCCCACGCCGGGCCGAGGTTCGACGCCTGGGTCTTGCTTCGCACCATCGGTGGGCTGGTCGGTTTGCGGCCAGTACCCCTCGAGCGCTTCCCCGGGTGGGCCGGCAACGGCTCAGCCCCCCCTGGTGCGCCGATGCCGGATGTCGACGTCGCTGCGCAAACGGCAGACAGCGGACGCCAGACGGGATCGTCGTCGTGAGCGACGCCGCCGGCCTCCCCCCAGGCACGAGCGGCCGCACGCCCTCGTTCACCTGCTGCTCGGTCCGCATCGACGCGCACACGCTCGAGTCGGCCGTCGACACACTGCTGCGGCCCGATCCGCACGAGGGCCGGGCCGTGCACCTGTGCAACGCCAACACCTTGTCGTTGGCCCTACGCGACCCCGAGCTGCAGCATCGGCTCAACCAGGGCAACCTCAACCTTCCCGACGGCATGCCGCTGATCTGGGTGGGCCGGCGGCTCGGGCTCGACCACCTCGACGGACGGGTCTACGGACCCGACCTGATGCTCGCCACCATGGACCGTGGTCGCGAGCTCGGTCTGCGCCACTACCTGCACGGATCCACTGACGAGGTGCTGACGGCGCTCGAGGTCGAACTGCGGCGGCGCCTGCCCGGGGTCGACATCGTCGGGAGCGATGCGCCGCCCTTCCGCGAGCTCACCGCCGAGGAGGAGTTCGCGCTCGAGCAGCGCCTGGTCGGCCTGCGACCCGACATCGTTTGGGTGGGTCTGGGAACACCGAAGCAGGACGCCTTCGCCCACCAGTTTCGTCGCCGGGTCCCGTCGACGTTCGTGGCCGTGGGCGCGGCGTTCGACTTCATCTCCGGGGCGAAGCGCCAGGCGCCGGTGTGGATGCAGAAGCGGGGCCTCGAGTGGGCGTACCGCCTGGCCAGCGAGCCGCGGCGGCTGGGGAGGCGGTACCTCGTTGGCAATGCCCGCTTCGTGGCCGGCGTGGTACGGGACCGCCCGAAGGTCGAGGTGCCGTGATGCCGTGATGCCGACCGATGGTCACCGATGAACGTACGACAGCTGGCGAAGCGGAGCCCGCTCGCTCCTCTTGCGACCTTCCTATTTCGGGCGCGGACAGTGACGAGCCATCAGTGGCACCAGGCAAGACGGTCCTGGGCGTGGCTCGTCGGCTCCCGCGAGTTCACAAACTTCACCTACGAGCTGACCACCGAGAACGTCGTTGAGATGGCTTGGTTCGTAGCGGCCGTGACCGGGCTCGGGTTCGACGAATCCTTCCGGTACACAACAGCGACCACCGCTACGACCACGAATCCGCTGAGGACCGAGCCGTGGCGGGATCTCTCACGAAGAGTGCGCTCGTCATGACCGACAACAGGGGACGAGCGTTAGGCGACTACGCCAAGTCCAGCGGTCGCCGCTACCTGATGTGTCGAGAGGATCCAGCTGATCATTGGGCGCCCGGAGGCGTACTCGGCGTAGCGATGCATGTGGCGACGTAATGGTGGACGAAGAGACCCACGACCGGTCGGGCAGCGAGGTGCCCGGATGAGGGTGCTGGTGGTGCACAACCGCTACCGCTCCGAGCTCCCATCGGGCGAAAACAAGTCTGTCGATCAAGTGACCGACATGCTTCGCAACGCCGGCGTGGAGGTCGAGACCTACATGCGAGCCAGCGACGAGATCGGGCACTTCGGGCTCGTCAAGCTGGCGGAACTGGCGGTGCGGCCGATCTACTCTTTGGAGGACACCAAGGCGGTCAAGGCACTGATCCGGTCGTTCGGCCCCGACGTGGTGCAACTGCACAACCCCTACCCGTTGATCTCGCCGGCCGTCATCCGAGTGGCGAAGGCCGAGGGTGTGCCGGTGGCTCAGTTCGTGCACAACTTCCGCTTCGTCTGTGTGAACGGCTTGTACTTCCGCGATGGTCGGGTGTGCCAGGACTGCCTGGGTAAGCGGGTGCCCTGGCCGGCAGTGATGCATGGTTGCTACCGGGGATCGATGCCACAGAGCGCCGTCATGGCGAGCTCGCTGATCGTCCATCGCTCCACTTGGCAGATGGTCGATCGCTTTCTGCCGGTGAGCGACTTCGTGGCGGAGCAGCTCGTAGCAGCGGGGGTGCCGCCGGAGAAGATCGCGGTTCAGCCCAACATCGTGCTCGACCCTGGTGAGCCTGCGCCATTTGGCGAGGGGCTACTGTTCGCCGGACGGCTCGACGAAGAGAAGGGCATCAAACTGCTGCTCGAGGCCTGGCACCTGGCGGGCCTGGGCAAATCGACGATGCTGACGATTGTTGGCGATGGTGGGGAACGCAGCACTGTCCAGAAGGCGGCCCGCGTCGACCCGAGCATCAGCTATTTGGGATTGATGACCGCCGACCAGGTCGGTCAGTTGCTCGACGATTGCGCCGTCTGCGTCGTCCCCTCGCTCTTTTTTGAAACCTTCTCGAGGTCGGTCATCGAGTCATACGCGAGAGGTCGGCCCGTCATCTCGACGGGCATGGGCGCGATGGGCAGAAACGTGACTGACGAGGTAGGCTGGGTCTGTCCCACGACCAGCGCCGTCGGTCTGGCAGAAACGATCCGGCAAGCGTTCGGGGATCAAGGCGGTGCACGGGTTCGCGGCATGGCGGCTCGGTTGCTCTACGAGCGTTCATATCGACCGGACATTGTGATCCGATCGCTACTCAACGTCTATAAGGGGTTCGAACGATGACGGAACCCAGCACCGCCCACATTTTCCGGAGCGGCGTGGACCTCAGCGACGAGGAAATCGCCAGGTGGCTAGCCGACGAGCGCGAGGTTTACGCCGACCTCGGGCCGAGAGAGCTGCCGGCCGAGTCGTACGGGCGAGGGCGCTTCGACCACTTCCACGGAGTGAGTCGCGTGCACGAGGGCCGGGCCGTGCACCTGTGCAACGCCAACACCTTGTCGTTGGCACTCCGCGACCCCGAGCTGCAGCATCGGCTCAACCAGGGCAACCTCAACCTTCCCGACGGCATGCCGCTGATCTGGGTGGGCCGGCGGCGGCTGGGGAGGCGTTACCTCGTCGGCAACGCCGGCTTCGTGGCCGGCATGGTACGGGACCGCCCGAAGGTCGAGGTGCCGTGATGCCTATGGATGGTCACCGGTGAACGTACGACAGCTGGCGAAGCGGAGCCCGATCGCTCCTCTTGCGGCCTTCCTATTTCGGGCGCGGACAGTGACGAGCTATCAGTGGCACCAGGCAAGACGGTCCTGGGCGTGGCTCGTCGGCTCCCGCGAGTTCACAAACTTCACCTACGAGCTGACCACCGAGAACGTCGTCGAGATGGCTTGGTTCGTAGCGGCCGTGACCGGGCTCGGGTTCGACGAATCCTTCGGGTACATCGAGGAGCTTCACAACGACCAGGCGTTGCGCGATCACCTCCGCCGTGCAGTCGCCGACTCACCGCTGCGCCGTGTCATGGATCCTGAGCCGCGTTACGGGCGTCGAGCCGCGTGGTACGCGATCGTTCGGGCCACGCGCCCACAGCATGTCGTGGAGACTGGGGTCGACAAGGGACTCGGTTCCTGTGTGTTTGCCGCCGCGCTACTCCGAAACGCGGACGAGGGTCACCAAGGCCGCTTGACCGCACTCGACATCAACCGGGATGCCGGCGCGCTGATCGGCGGGGAGTACGCATCGGTCATCGATCTTCGCTACGGCGACTCGATCGCCATGCTGGCTGCGTCCGCCTCACCGGTCGACCTGTTCCTCCACGACAGCGACCACCGCTACGAACACGAATCCGCCGAGTACCGGGCCGTCGCGGGATCTCTCACTGAGAGTGCGCTCGTCATGACCGACCATGGCGGTGTGGCACTGAGCGACTTCGCCAAGTCCAGCGGCCGCCGCTTCCTGGTGTTTCGTGAGGCCCCAGCTGACCACTGGGCGCCCGGAGCCGTATTAGGCGTAGCGATGCATGTGGCGACGTAATCGTGGACGAGGAAGCCCACGACCGGCCGGGCAGCGAGGTCTCCGAATGAGGGTGCTGGTGGTGCACAACCGCTACCGCTCCGCGCTTCCGTCAGGCGAGAACATGGTCGTCGACCGAGAGATCGCCATGCTTCGCGACGCCAGCATCGAGGTCGACACCTACATCCGAGACAGCGACGAGATCGAGCACTTCGGGCCCGTGAAGCGGGCGGAACTGGCGGTGCGGCCGATCTACTCACTGGAGGACTCCAAGGCGTTCAAAGCGCGGATCCGGTCGTTCCGCCCGGACGTGGTGCATCTGCACAACCCCTACCCGTTGATCTCGCCGGCGGTCATCCGAGTGGCGAAGACCGCGGGTGTACCGGTAGTGCAGACCGTGCACAACTACCGCTTCGTCTGTGCGAACGGCCTGTACTTCCGCGACGGCCGGGTGTGCCAGGACTGCCTGGGCAAGCAGCTGCCCTGGCCGGCGGTGCGGCATAGCTGCTACAGGGGCTCGATGCCACAGAGCGCCATCATGGCGGGCTCGCTGGCCGTCCATCGCACCACCTGGCAGATGGTCGATCGCTTTCTGCCGGTGAGCGACTTCGTGGCAGAGCAGCTCGTAGCAGCGGGGGTGCCGCCGGAGAAGATCACGGTGAAGCCCAATGCCGCGCCCGACCCGGGCGAGCCGGCGCCGATCGGCGAGGGATTCCTCTTCGCCGGGCGGCTCGAAGAAGAGAAGGGTATCAAACTTCTGCTCGAGGCATGGAGCCTTTCGCTCCTGGGCAACATGACGACGCTGACCATCGTCGGCGATGGCGTGGAACGCAGCGCTGTCCAGCAGGCGGCCAGCGTTGACCCGAGCATCAGCTATCTGGGATCGGTTGCCGCCGACGAAGTCGGTCAATTGCTCGACCAATGCGCCGTCCGCGTCGTACCCTCGCTCTGGTTCGAGGCCGCACCGTTGGCGGTCATCGAGTCGTTCGCCAGGGGCCGGCCGGTCATCTCGACGGGCGTGGGCGCGAACGCCAGCGCCGTGGGCGACGAGGTGGGCTGGGTCTGTCCCACGACCAGCGCCGTCGGTCTCGCAGAAACGATCCGCCACGCGTTCGGTGATCAGAGCGGTGCACGTGTCCGGGGCATGGCGGCCCGATCGCTGTACGAGCGTTCGTATCTCCCCGGCGAGGTGACCCGATCGCTACTCGAGATCTACGATGGGCTGGAACGGGCGAGGGCTTCCGCCACGGCCAACCCTTTCCTGGGCGGCGAATGCCTCTACGGCGAAGACCTCGGCGTAGAGGAGATCGCCAGGTGGGTCGCCGACGAGCGCGAAGCCTACGCCGACCTCGGACCGGGAGAGCTGCCGGCCGAGTCGTACGGGCGAGGGCGTTTCGACCATTGGTCGGTTCTTCGTGGTGGCCAAGCCCCGGCCGCCGGCGCCGGTCAGCGCTCGATGAGGATACTCCTTGTCCTCGGTCACAGCTTCCCGACCCAGCAGGCCCTCTGGGAAGAGGTGTCGCGGCGGGATCTCGACCTGCACGTGGCCTACACGCTCGATATCCCCCGAGGTGGGGCGGTCGGCCCACCGGACTTCGGGACAAGACATGAGCTCGCTGGTGTCCGCATCCGCGGGGACCGCCTCACCTGGATGGGCTACCGGGGACTCAGCCCGCTCGTCAAAGACCTCCAACCCGACCTCGTTCATGTCTTGAACGAACCATGGTCAGTGGCGGTCCTGCAGGCGATCCGCGCACGAGCTGGTCACGTGGTGACCCACGGATGCGAGAACCTCTGGGACCAGGGCAGCCCTCTCGAAGCCATGGCTCGACGTCACGCCACCCGGCGAAATCTCAGTCAGACGAGCGGCTTTGTCTCCTGGAACAGCGAAGGAGTCGCTTGGGCCCGGCGGTGGGGGCTATCGCCGGCCAGTCGTACGCTCGTCCTCAGCGCCGAGCTACCTCGTCTCGAGCGCTTCAGCCATCCTGAACGGCGACGAGCGGCAGGCCGAGGACGATGGGAGTTCGGCCAGGAGTTCGTCGTCGGATACGTCGGGCGACTGGTCGCCGAGAAGGGAATCGACTGGCTGCTGGAATCGTGGAGATCCGCCAGCCTTCCCGACCATGCTCGTCTGGTGTTCATCGGGCAAGGTCCGATGGAAGGGGCAATCCGCGCTGCCGCGACCGCCGACGCACGGATCCGGCTCAAGGGCCCGGTATCGTTCGAGCAGGTGCCCACGGTGATGGCCTCGCTTGACGCGCTGGTTCTGCCTTCGCTGACCACGAGAGACTGGTCCGAGCAGTACGGGCGGGTGATCACCGAAGCCATGGCATCAGGGGTACCCGTGATTGCCAGCGATTCCGGCGCCATTCCCGACGTCGTCGGAGATGCCGGGATCATCGTCAGCGAGGGATCGGTGGCAGAGCTCGCAGCGACACTCCGACGAGTGAGCCTGGATCCGGTGATCCACCGCGCGCTCGCGGAGGCCGGCTTGGCACGGGCGCAGACGGCCTTCTCGCCCGCCGTCCAGGCTGAGCGCCTGCATGTTTTCTGGAGGGCGGTAGCGGAGCCTTCGTGTCCGGCCATTGTGAACGACGATCGAACGACATCATCTGGCGGCAGGCCATGAGTGGGCCGTGCCCACTGAGTCCTGCTGGCAATTCCGGAACTGCAAGAAGTGGCTCGACACTTCTTGACTTGGCGCCCGGAGCACTCATGGTCATAAGCCCGGCACCGCGACTACGGGATAAATTGCCGATGGCCAGCGTTATCGAAACGGTCGATGGCGAGCAAGCGGCTCTCTGGGAGGCGATTGCGTGCTGCTTGGTGAAAGAGACCGCGTCCGGCGATCGTCGGACGCTCGGATGACAGCCGAGAAGTGGGTCTCCGCAGCGAGAGGTACGGGCCACGATGCGGAGCGGTACCGGTCGTCCGCTAGAGCGAACGCCGACTCGCTGGGAGCAGTAGAGCCAGCGACGGTCAGCATCTTGCTCACTTGTCATAATCGACGTGAGCGAACGTTGGCTTGCCTGGAGAGCCTGAGCGGTAACACGGTTCCGGGGGTGATGGTTGACGTCCGGCTGGTCGATGACGCGAGCGACGACGGCACTGTAGAAGCAGTCGCATCGACCTACCCCGATGTGGAGATCACTCGCGGCTCGGGTGACTTGTATTGGGGCGGGGGAATGCGCCTTGCCTTCAGGCGAGCAGTACCTGAGAACCCCGACTACCTGCTGTGGCTCAACGACGATGTAGTGCTCGAGCGAGGCGCCCTGGAGCGGCTCCTGGTCACCTACGCCATGCTGTGTGCTGAAGGGCAACCTCGATCAATTGTGGCTGGGTCGACCTGCGACCCGCAGACGGGGGCCACGACCTACGGCGCCGTCCGGAGAACCAGCCGATTGCGGCGGATGGCGTTCGCTCAGATCGCGCCGACGGACGCACCTCAGTCCTGCGACACCATGAACGGCAATGTCGTCCTGATCCCCAGGTCGGTGTACTCGGTCGTGGGGAACGTGGATGAGAGGTTTACCCACGCCATGGGCGACTTCGACTACGGGCTCCGGGCTCGATCTGCCGGGTGCCAGGTATTCCTTGCCCCAGGCCACGTGGGCACCTGTAGCGACAACCCTCGCTCCGGCACCTACAGAGACACGACAGCGAGCCGCAGCGAACGCCTTCGCCGAGTGGCCTCCCCGAAAGGGCTTCCGTTTGCCGAATGGGCGGCGCTGTGCAGGCGCCACGGTGGGCGGCTCTGGCCCGCTCTGGCCCTCTCGCCCTACGTCCGGATGATGGCGAGACGACGACCACGATGAGGATCGCCATCACCGGTCAGATGAGCCTTCGGCAACTGGCCGATCTACTCGACCAGCCTGACGCAGTGCCCGCAGGGCTCGGAGGCACCCCACCACTTCCCGAGGTCCGAGCCCTGGTCGCGCGCGGCCACGATGTCTCTCTCGTCACGCTCGACCCGGATGTCACGAGCGAGGTCGAGTTGCGCGGTGACCGGCTGACGGTTCACGTTGGGCCCTTCCGGCAGCGTGGCGCCGCCCGCGATGGGTTCAGGATGGAGCGGCAGTTCGTGGCGGAGACACTTCTGCGATGCCGGCCGGACGTCGTGCATGCCCACTGGACCTACGAGCACGCCCTCGGGGCATTGGCCACTGGGCTGCCAACCGTGGTCACTGCTCACGATGCCCCGTTGGTCGCAGCGCTGCGCTACCACCTTCCCACCACGAGCGTGGGGCCGCTCCTCCCTCAGGTGCCGACTGCAGCACACTGGTCGATTCGCACGGCGATGGCCGCTGTTGTCACGCGCAAAGCAACGCACCTGATCGCGGTCTCCCCGTATGTTGAACGCCACTTCCGCCGAGCGTTGCGCTACCGAGGCGAGATCACGGTCATCCCGAACATGATGTCTCCGACCTCATGTCGCCCGGTCTCAACCGTTGAACGCCCACCGAACGAGGGCACCAGATTCCTCACGATTCTCACTTCGTGGAGCACGCGCAAGAACGGGACCGCTGCGATCGAAGCCTTCGCCGAGGTTCGAGCCTGGTTGCCTCATGCGTCGCTCCACATGATCGGGCACGGCCTCGGGCCGGGTGGTCCAGCAGAGTGCTGGGCCGTCGAGCGTGGCCTAGCCGAAGGGATCACGTTTGTCGGGCCGCTCCCTCATGATCAGGCGCTCACCTTCCTGGAGACGGCAGATATTCTCGTCCACCCTGCCCTTGAGGAGTCCTTCGGTATGGTCATCGCCGAGGCGCAACTCGCCGGTGTGGCAGTGATCGGCGGCTCGCACAGCGGCGCTGTACCCTGGACCCTCGACTATAATCGGGCCGGCCGGCTCGTCGATGTGCGGAAGACGGCTAGTCTCGCAGGGGCGATGAGGGAGCTTGCGCTTGACTCCGCGACTCGGTCACGACTGGCACGAGCGGGCTCTGACCTCGCCCAGCGACGTCACGATCCGGAGCGTCTGATCACCTCGATCGAGGCCCGGCTCGTGGAGGCGGCCCACGACCACCAAGCCAAGACCGATAGGACCGGTTGAATGGCGGGCCTGACACTCGAATCGACGCTCCTTGCCGCCATCGCACTCGTCCTTGTTGCGTTGCTTTCGGTGGGGTTCGCCAGCCGACCAGCGAGCGCGATCCCGCTGCTATTGCCGGTCGAGATGGCCGCCTCCTCCTCCATCGAATCAGGAGCCACGGTCTCGCTGCGAGCCGTCGGCTTTTGCGAGCCACATCTCCTTCGTCGGCCAGCCAGCCCTGCTGTTCACCGCGGTAATGGCGCTGCAGCTCGCCTGTCCGTCGGCTGCCGGCCTCCTCACCGCGTCGACCAGCCCCCACTACTCGCCCGAGACATGGTCTCACTACTGAGCAATCGAACCCGTTGTGCCACACCCTCGTCGAGCGGCCATAGTATCTCGATGGGGCGCTTCTGCTTCAGCCGCATCGCCGACCAGTGGACCGACCTGTTGGGGCATCATCTGACGACATGTCTCCCTTTGAGGGGTGGGAGGGTGCCATGACTGAGACTCGCCTGGGGGTGACCCGGCGTCGTGCCGAGAAAGAGCGGGGACGCGTGTGAACGGCCCCTCACTCCTGCTCACAACTCTTGCCTCGCTCACGGTAGTGACGTGGTTCGTCGTGCTCATTCTCGGTCGCCCAGTCCGCGCCCGGCTCACCCCGCAGCTGATTGTGGGCGCCCTCATCTGGACAATGGGCGCAAGTTCACTTCTGCTTGCGCTCATACCCCGCACTTCGCTCAATGTGGTGGTGCCCGGCGAACTCCCGTCAGCACTGCCGCCCAACTTCGTAGCTGCCAGCCACTTCGTGAACGCACTGTTCCTTGTCTCCCTAGCGTTAGGTCTCGCTTACGTCTCGATCACTCACTTGCCTCGCCGGCCGGGCAAATCCATCTGGATCACAGGGCTGTTGCTCACGTTCGCGTTTTCCCTATCGGCCTTCTTCGGCACTGTGCCCGATTACGAATGGAAGCTCGTGATTTGGCCGCTGACGATCACCGTCGTATACCTGCTGCCTCGGGTCCCCCTCAGGTGGCTCGTGAGACAACTCCAGCACCTGTTTATGATCACCGTTGTCGGCTCGCTCGCGACCTGGCTGCTATTCCCACACTGGGCTCTGAGCTCTGGCGGGGCCGGTCCGTCTTCGTTTCTTGATCGGTCGCTTCGCTTGCAGGGACTGACTCAACAGGCGAACGGAATGGGAGAGGTCGCGCTCCTTGGCTTCCTGGCGACCTACTGGCTCAAGGAGGGGCGTTTCCGCCGCATCTCACTGGGGCTTTGCTTATTGGCCCTCGTGTTGAGCGGATCGCGAACGGCCATCGTTGCCCTGCCGCTCTGCCTGGCCTGCCTGTGGCTGTACAAGGCACGGGCCAACCGAAGCATCAGGATGACTTCAGTAGTCGTGTTGTTCGGAATCTCGGCGGTAGGGGTAGCCTACGAGTCACTGGCAGGCTTCACGGGATCCGGAAACGGATTCACGGCGAACCTAGGGACCATAAACGGCCGCACGCAGGTCTGGTCGCTCACCCTTGATCAGTGGCGCCAAAGCCCTGTAGTGGGTTACGGACTAACCCTTTGGTCCGCTGCCTACCGCGCGAACCATGGCTTCAGTAATCTCAGTTGGGTAGGTATGGCACACGACCAATTTATCCAAGCGTTGGGGGAGACCGGTCTCGTGGGGCTCGTTGCCCTTGTCGCTTTCGTCTTGGCGTTGTTTGCCTGGGCTTGGCGAAGCCGTTCGGTGGATCGAGGGCTTGCGCTTAGTTTCGTGCTTGCGTTGCTTGTCATTATGATTACGGAGGCACCGCTCGTGGTCGGCGAGCTTCCAGTGGCACTTTACCCCGTGTTCGCCGTAGTTATCGTCACGATGACGTCGGCATCTCTGAATCGACCGGGCGACAGACCGGCCGACCCCGCACCACCCGTGGTATCGAGCATCAACAGATCGTGACGGTCAGTTCCAACAGCCGGTGCACGGTATTGAAGAGGGCTCTCGGCTTCGGCAGGCCTGCCGTATGCCTAATCCGAAGCCCCGAAGAAGGGTCCTGGACGAGCTTCAGGCGACGATCATTAATTGACCCCGCGTTTCGCTCCTACGTCGAATGCCACAGGTCACTGCGTAGCGCCGCGGGTGATCTCTTTGTCGTTCCGCTCGAGGCCAAGCTCCACAAAATGTCTGCGGTCGTCGAGGCAATCTTCCTACGATACGGGCTCGGTGATCGAGGGTGTCGCCGATCACCGGAAACTCCCCAGAGATGATCACTGAGATTCCCCACCTGTGAGCCCGGGGTGGACCGAAGGTCCACCAACTGAGGTGGGGCCCCTTCGAAGCTGGCGGTTCCTAGCCAGCCAACCCGAAGGGGCCCCGCTCCATGCTCACACGAGGAGAAGACGTGGAAGCTCACGCACTGCAGAAGAGGGGATGGTCGATCTCGGCGATCGCCCGGCACCTGGACCGTGACCGCAAGACGGTCCGTTCCTATCTGAACGGGGACCGGGTGCCCGGCACCCGCGTTCGCCCGGACACACCCGACCCGTTGGCCGAGTACGAGAAGTACCTCACCGCCCGGTTCACCGACGATCACCACGTCTGGGGCACCGTCCTATTCGAGGAGGTCACGGCCTTGGGCTACTCCCAGAGCTACCCGACGTTCGTGCGCCAGATTCGAACAAAGGGACTACGCCCGCACTGCGAGGCGTGCCGGGGTGTCGTCGGCCGGGACACCATCGAGATCGACCACCCGCCGGGCGAGGAGATCCAGTGGGACTGGTTCGAGCGTCGTCGCGCCCCCTGGGGCGGGACCGCCTACGTATTGCTCGGCACCCTGCCATGTTCGAGCCGGACCCGGGGGGTGCTGGCCGAGTCGATGGACCAGGCCCACCTGATCGAGGCCATGGACGGCGTGCTGCGCCGCTTCGGCGGGACGCCACGGATCTGGCGGACCGACCGGCTGGCGACGGTCATCCGGCCGGGCACGAGAGACGTCCAGGCCACCTTCGCCCCAGTGGCCAAGCACTACGGGGCCATCGTCGAGCCGTGCCCTCCCCGACGGGGCAACCGCAAAGGGGCCGTCGAGGCCGCAGTGCGGTTCACGTCGGGCCGGTGGTGGCGCACACTCAGCGCCGCCAGTCCCGAAGAGGCCCAGGCGAGCCTCGACAAGTTCCTGGCCGGTGCGGGCGATGCCCGGCAGCGGCGCACCGCCCTCGGAGCGAAGACGACCGTCGGCGCCCTCGCCGACGCCGAGCCGCTGCTCGATCTGCCTGCACTTCCGTTCCCGGCCACCATCACCGTCGATCGTCCGGTGGACGACAACGCCACGGTGGCCTTCCGGGGCAACCGCTACTCGGTGCCGCCAGGACTCTCCGGAGTGACCGTGGAGCTGCGTCACCGTCTGGCCTCGGCGACTCTCGAAGTCCACGCCGCCTCGGGGGCGCTGCTCGCCACCCACCGGCTGGCTCCGGCCGGGGCCGGGACCATCGTGCGCACCCCCGAGCACCGGGCCGCCCTCGAGTCGGTGATCCTGTCCAGCTTCACCGTGGCCCGGCCGTGCGACACCAAGGCCAATCGGCCACCGGGGCCTGAGTCGCTGGCCGAGGCGGCCCGCTTGCTGGGTAACGAAGGACGAGAGGTGATGGTCGACCTGCAGGACTACGCCGACCTGATCGAGGGGACGGCATGAGCGAACAGTCGATCTACCAACAGGCCCGCGGCCACCTGGCCTATCTGCGCATGGCCGCCGCGGCCGAGGCCCTGCCGGCGGAGCTCGAACACGCAGCATCGGCGAACCTCGGGCACACCGCGTTCCTGGAGCGCCTCTTGGACGTCGAGGTCACCGCCACCGAGACCCGCCGGCGGGCCAGCCTTGAGCGCTTCGCCTCGCTGCCCTCACCGTTCCGGCTCAGCGACTTCGACTTCGACGCCCAGCCGTCGATCGACCGGAAGATGGTGAACGAGCTGGCCACGCTGCGATTCCTGGAGGACGCCACCAACGTGCTCTTCATCGGGCCGCCCGGCGTGGGCAAGACCATGCTGGCCGTCGCTTTGGCCCGAGCGTCCATCGATGCCGGCTACCGGACCTACTACACGACAGCAGCTGATCTGGTGGCCCGGTGCCACCGGGCGGCCCTGGAGGGCCGGTGGGCGACCACCATGCGGTTCTTCGCCGGGCCGAGGCTGCTGATCATCGACGAGGTGGGCTACCTGCCGTTAGCCAACGAGGCCGCAGCCGCGCTCTTCCAGGTCATCACCCAGCGCTACTTGAAGAGCTCGACGGTGCTCACCACCAACCTCGGAGTGGGGTCATGGGGCAAGATATTCGACGACCCCATGGTGGCCGCTGCCATGCTCGACCGGCTGCTGCATCGCTCCGTCGTGTTCAACATCGACGGCGAGAGCTACCGGATGCGGACCCACCGGGCCCGAGCCGAGAAGCTCACCAAGGGGGTGAGGCCCAACTCGAACGCGTAGTCTCTGGCATCACCCCACCCCGGGCGAGCACCTGGGGAATTTCGATGATCGAGAGTGGGGAATTTCCGTGATCGGCGTCAAGGGCTGTGAAAGTTCTTCTGCACGACGACACACCGGCCTACCTGTGCCACGGCGGGAAGCAGGTGCTCGCCCGGAAGCTGTACGGATCCCTGCGGTAACCGGACCAGAATTGCGACCTCAACCACGGCTTCGGGTGTTCGCCATCCATGGTCTCCATGGCAGATCAGACCGGCGTGAGAGTCGTGCACATGCACATCGTCGACGAAATGGCAAGCAACTCTCGCTCGAGACGCCTCTGGCATCGCAGCGTAGTCGGGCGGTGTTGGCGATGAGCGGGTCGGAGCGGCCGGCGATCGCGAGGTGATGATTCACGTGGTTGACGGTTCCGATGAGCGTCGTCGAGGTCACAGCAGCTGCGTCTCGTTGGCCTGATCGTCAAAGTGGTTGATCGCGGTTGTGGGATTCGTTGCCCCGCCCTCTCAGTTCATTGAATCAGCAGTTCTGGCTGACTACCTGGAGGTTGACACTCTCAGACCTACATCCGCGAGTAGTTCACTGACGCCCTGATCCGAGTCAGGAGCGGGGGGAATCTCAGGGTGGAGCGGCCACGGCAGTCCGGCATCCGGAGTGTGGGTGCGTTCGATCAAGCTGACGGATTCTTGTCATTCGAACTGCCGGCCACAAGACGTCTATCGGTTGGGCGGCCGTGTGCTTCCTGTGAACTACGGGCTCACCTTGGCCAGCAGCGCATCGAGTGTTCGCCACGCCTCCCCGAAGGATCCGTCGTGGTCTTCGGGAGCGGCGTGGACCTCGAACCGCTTGGCATGGCGGGTCACCCGTGCCGCTACACAGACCAGCTCGCGTCGGAGACGCTTGCCATGGGCCCGTCCCTCTGTCCTGTCATGTCCGGTCAGCGCTTGGAGCCATGAGGAGATGTTGAGCCCGAGGAGTGCTGCCCACATCCACATCACGTTGACCGACTCGTAGCCCGAGGGTATGTGGCGCAGGGCCAGTCCCAGTTTCGAGTCCTTGATCTTCTCCTCGACCAGAGCCCGCTGGCGAAACCATGTCTCGACCTCGACCACCGATCCCTCGAGGTTGGTGATGATGAACGAGTACGCATAGGCGTGGTCGACCTCACCGGAGGCGAGCAGGCTCAACTGGTCCGGGTCGCGGGTGCGACGACGTCGGCTCCGCGGGTCGCCAGACAGGGTTTCTGGCGTCACCTTCACCCGCCGACAGAGGGTGCGGGACCCCTTGGGCCAGCCGTTGGGCGTGTAGTCGCACTCGGCTACCTCAGCATCCATGCCCTTGGCTCTTTGCCAGTCCCCAGCAGGGATCTTGCGCTCTGCATGCCATGCCGCGTCGCTGCGCTTGACGGCGATGGCGTAGTCACAGGAGAGGGAGAGGGCAGCGATTGCGAGCTTGGCATCGAAGAATCCCGAATCGGCCCGGACGATGGTGTCGGAGCAGGCCCATCGGGTAGTGCATGCAAGGCCCGGGCGAGGAGGTCGGGGGTCGCTCCTGCCCGAACCGAAGTCGGCGGCTGGCGCCCACCCGGCCTCGGCCCACACTGCGGGGTGTGGTCGGTAGACGCGCTGACCCTGATAGTTGAAGTCCGAGCCCTCCTTGTTGCGTCCATAGACCTCGGTGTCGGTGGGATCGAGTTCGATGGTCGGACGTTGTCCCACGAGGTCGATGCGTCGCTTCTCGGGCAGCAGGGCGAAGGTGCTCTTCACGAGCGCCACGTTGGCCCGCTCCACGTGGGCACGGGCCAACTCGTCGAAGCGCTTGCCGAGTCCGATCACCGTGGTGGATGCCGGCACGTCCGGCACCGCTCGAAGTCGGAGCCCGGCAGCGTCCATCCGCTGGTGGTCGAGGTCGCAGAGGAAGTCACCACCGGCCAGCATCGTCTCGGCCAGAGACACCATCACCCCGCCGAGCATGAGTCCTCGTTTGCGCTGCTTGAACGACGGACCACCGGCATCGATGGTGTCGGTGATCCCGAGCAGTTGATCGAGCTTGGCCACCAGGTGCAGGCCGGCTCGTGGGGTGATCCGGCCGTCAGGTTTGCCCAGCACCACCTGACGGTTCTTGTTCGCTACTCTTGTCACCAGACAGGTGCCTTTCGGCTGGGGTCATGGGGCTTTCGCAACCTCCATTCTCCCAGTTGAAAGGCACTTTGTCGCGTATCGAACGGGCGTTCGCGAGCCTTACTCGCGGATGTAGGTCAGAGTCCCTCAGGCACTACAAATCGGCCTCGTTTGAGACATCTTTGGCACTGCCACGCGCGGCACAGGAGTGCATTCTCGAACGCTGCCGACTGCCCGACGGGCACCTTGAACCCTTGTTTGACACCAGCCACCTAGCGGAGGTGTTCTCACTGCCCCCGGTCGCCCGGGGAGTCGGGTACTCGCGCCGTCAGCATTTCGAGCCCCTCGATGTGTGCTGATGGGTTTGCCTGTCGCAGGACCGCCCCCTTCTCGCCCGGTATTGCAGCCCACGTCCAGGATGCGCATCGCGCTCCTCAGGTGGCGTGCGAACTGGGCATAGCGGAACGCGGTGAAGGAATCGGTCTCGGATGCGGTCTGCGCCGCGTTGAGAGCCTGATAGTCCTCAGCCATCGGTGTCGCCAGCGTGCATATGCGAACCCGGCCAACCGACGCGAGGCGCCGAGGCCAGGCGGGCGAAATGGCGAGCGAGTTCCTGGGCTCGCCGCTCCCAGGTGTGCTGACCCGCCGCCGCTCGTGCGGCATGAGATGCCTCCTGCCAGAGAGCGGGTTGGGTGAGAAGCTGAACGACCCCTTCACCCAAGGCGTCCGCGAGGCCGTCACCTCGCTGCAACGGCACTTTTACGCCGGCAGCCGCCGGCATGAAATCGCCGACCCCATGGATGTCGAGCGCCACGACGGGAAGCCCTCGAGACATGGCTTCCAAGACCTGCGCGCCGAAAGCCTCACGAAGGCTCGAGAAAAGCATGACCGAGCTCGTGTCGTACCAGTCGATCACAGCAGGCAAAGGCACCTGACCCAGTCGGCTAACCGCACCAACGAGGCCGAGCGCTTCGATCTGGGCCGTAGTGGCTGGGTCGTCGAGACCGCCGCCGAGCATCATGAGTCGCGCCGAAGGCACCGATCGACGCACCCGTGCGAACGCATGGAGCGCCAGGGCGACACCCTTGCGCGGAAGGTTCCGCCCGACCCAGAGGACCGTCGGGGCAGATCGACCTGGAAGTCCGCGCTCCTCGTGCGCGATGGCTTCGGGCACCACTGCTGTGTCCAGGCAGAGCTCGACCCGTGTGGCGCCGAGGGCTCGCGATCGTGCGGCTGTCTCGCTGTTGGTGGCCAAGACGAGGTCGGCTGTCCGAATCGTACGGCGCGCTAGCGGATTGAACCTGAGCGCCACCCGCAGGGCCCAATTCCGTTGGGCCTCGAGACGCCAGGATTCGCCGAACCACTCACGCAACACTTCGGGGGAGATCTCGCCGCCACCGATGGGCCCGAAGACGAAGGGCTTCCCGAGCTGTGAGAGGGTGGAGCCCCAGAAGAGGCTGCCCCAGTTCAAGTGGTGCGTAACGTCGAAGTCATGCTCTGCATCAAGCCCCACTGCAGCCTCGAGGCAGCCGCGTTGCCACGCGAGGTACTCGGCGTAGACACTGCGCTGCCCTGATCTGAATCCCTTCGGAAGAGCCCGACTGCTTACGTAGTGGAACGTGAGACCGTCACCGGGACGACCGTGCGCCTCGATCTCGGCGCGCCAACCCGCGCCCGTGATGACGTGTACATCGACACCGATGGCGGCCAGTGCGGAGGTCGTATGCCAACCGACGCCTGGTTCGCTCCCCCGACAGGGCGAAACCTGGTAAGCGGCAATCAGCGCCTTCAGCGGCCTGCCACTCCCGAGTTCGAAACTCTCGTGGCCGCTGACCATGCCGCTTACCCTACCCTCGATGCCTGCATGCCGAGCACGTCTGGATTCACCCGACCTGCACACCACGTGACGACCTGATGTCCCATACCTGCGCCGACATAGGGCGTGGGAGTGATGAACCTGCCGTCCTGTCCGGCGGGCAGACCGACGCTGTCGCCGGACCAGCGGCTATTCCATCGCGCTCGCGTGTGGGACGGATAGGCGGCTTGCGGACCCAACCACCGCTGGGCAGCCCCCTCGAGCCGTTGCAGCGCGAGGGTGCGAGTCAGGGCGGCTCCTCGGCCAGCGAGTCTCACGTCCGGTCCCTTCGGCATAGGTAGTTTGGGAATCCCGGAACCACCCTGGGGTGCTCATCGAGGTCTTGAGGGCCGTCGGGCCCGAGGTAGGTGAAGCGGGAGTAGCCAAGCCGCCCCAGCATCTCCAAAGCCCCACCGCCGACCGACCCAGCTCGACGTGGAGCTCGAGAACGAGATCGTGATGATCCGCAAGCAGCTCTCCGAGGACGGCTTCGACGCCGGGCCGCTCACCATCCAGTACCACCTGGCCCAGCGCCACGGGACCGCCCCCGGTCGGTCGACGATCCACCGGGCGCTCGTCCGGCGTGGGTTCGTCGTCCCGCAGCCCCAGAAGCGACCCAAGCAGTCCTGGGTGCGCTTCGAGGCGAACTTGCCGAACGAGACCTGGCAGGCGGACATGACCCACTGGTCCCTGGCTGACGGGACGGGGGTCGAGATCCTCGACTTCGTCGACGACTACTCCCGGATGGTGACGGTCGCCGTGGTGCTGCCGGTGACCACCGCAGCCGACGTGGTGGCCGCGTTCTACCAGGGTGCGGGGCGTTTCGGGCTGCCTGCCTCGATGCTGACCGACAACGGCTGCATCTTCACCGCCCAGTTCCGCAACGGCCGCTGCGGCTTCGAGACCGAGCTCGCCACCCTGGGCATCACCATCAAGCACGGCAAGCCCTACCACCCCCAGACCCAGGGCAAGATCGAACGGTTCCACCAGACCCTCAAGCGTTGGTTGCGCAAGCAGGACCCGGCTGCCTCCATCGCCGAGCTCCAGGGGCAGGTCGACTACTTCGTCCGCTACTACAACGAGACACGGCCCCATTCGGCCCGGGGCATGGTCCCGCCACGGCAGGCATTCGATGCCCTGACCAAGGCATCACCTGACCCCGACAAGTACCCCATGGCTCCCCACACCCGGGTCCGCCACGACAGGATCGACAAGACCGGGGTCTTCACCCTGCGTCACGGGACCAAGCTCCACCACGTGGGAGTCGGACGGGCGCACACGGGACGCCGGGTCATCGTCCTGGTTGCCGACCTCGACATCCGGGTGCTGAGCGAAGAGGGCGAACTCCTCAGACACCTCACGCTCGATCCGGAAAAGGACTACCAGCCCCTCGCCCCGAAGGCGAAGATCACGTAGCCTGCATAGGTTCGTCTGTCCGCGATGTCTCGCGACATCACAGACTGGTTCGTAGAGGACACGAACCTGCTTGGCCGACGCGAGATGGAACGGCTATTCCCTGGGGCGCGCCTCGCCTCAGGCCGGTCTCTTGTCGCCATGCGCTAGAGAATCCCGCGAAGACCACTTCGCTACGGCCTGTGAGAACCCGGGAGAGCCCAAGTCTGGAGACGGGCGGAATGGAGGGCTGCATCGAAACTGAAGAGGGAGGCGAGCGGGTTACGATCCCGAGGTCATTTGTGTCCAACAGCGCGCGTTCAGCCGCTCTGTGGGCATCCTGGTGGACAAGTGCTCGTTCGGTATGGCCGAAAGGGGCAACTGAGTCCGCGATCAGTATTCGTCGACCTGTTCCCGCAGGCTATCCTCGACCCCCATGACGGCAGGCGACAGAGCTCGCGACCTCGGCCTGTACGATCTGGTGGAACCTGCCTATTCGAGATACCAGGGGAGAATGTGGCGACGGGCAGGGTGCCCAACGCCCGCGCCCAGCGCGGTGAAGCGGCAAGTGCTCCGGAGCGTCGCTCGGGAATACGGCCTGCGAGCGCTGATCGAGACCGGGACCTACAAGGCCGATACAGTCAGGGCGCTCCGCAAGGACTTCGACCGGATCGTGTCTGTGGAGTTGTCGCCGGAGCTCCACGCGAGGGCCCTACGACGGACTCGTCATCAGGCCAACGCTGAGCTGGTACTGGGCGACAGCGCCTTGGTGCTTACCGGAATCGTGGGCACGCTTGATAGACCTGGACTCTTCTGGCTGGACGCGCACTATTCTGGCGGCAGGACGTCGCTGGGCGATGCGATATCGCCGATCGAGGCAGAAATTGACGCCATTCTGAGTGCTGCCGTCGGAGGCCATGTTGTGGTGATCGATGACGCTCGCGAGTTTCACGATTCAGAGCGGTCCGGTTACCCTGCGGCCGAGGCCATCTATTCAGCGGCCCACCAACACGGCTATAGGGTCTCGGAGGAGCACGACGCGTTTCATTTGCTACCCGGCTGACGTTACAAGCTGCTGGCCGGTACGCGCTGCACTGCGGAGCGGCGCTGCCACGATGTCGGTCGGATCTCGCGGTATGCGGGTCACTGACCGATTGGCCAATGGCAGCAAACAACAGAGATGAGTGGTTTCCAAGGCAGACGTCCCGGTCTCTAGGATCACGCTTGGCGTTTGCGCCAGAAGGTGGATCGTTTCACGCATCGAGTCATTGCAGCGATGGTCGAGGCTGCTTCGCTGGACGAACTGATGTTTGACCAACTCGTCCGCTGAAGACACGTGGTCCCGATGACCAGCGTTCTCACCCCAATGGCCTTGCTGAGTCGAGGGCGCGCTCACCTGGGCCGACTCCACACATGGATCGCCGCGGTGTTCATGGACCCAGCATGACCGGTCTGGTTGTTTGGGGAAGAGGACGATGCTTCGCTGTTCGCGATCGCTCCCGGCTGTGCCGATCGGCGGCCGAACACGAACAGGCCGAGTCCGTGAAGCAAGTTGCCGAGAGCGCCCGCCTCGACAGTGCCCACCGACCGGTGTCGTTGGCCACATCGGCAATCCTCCGGCCCCATCAAGCACCAGACCGACCGCGGTCTCGCCGGAGCTCGGGCGGGCACTTCGAGGGCCGGGCGGCCCCTGGACTTCTGGATACCGCGCATGGACATCCTGCCGTGAGAGATGTCCGTCCGACGGGAGATCCTCAACTGGGCGAGGCATCCTCAGTCGGGGAGACGATCGCGTAGATCCAACTCGATGCTGGGGAGATCATGTATCACAGGAATCCAACGGGGTTCGTCCGGAATCGCGTGCCACCACGGAGCCGGGAACAGTGTGATCGCCCCACTTACGAGCCCAGCGATGAATGAGAAACCGCTCGGGCTGGCAACCAGCACATCGGAATCGACCAGCCGGTCGAATGCGGCTGTCGGGTCGCCGCCCAGAACGAGCTCGGCGCCGAACGAGCGCACGAGGGTCGAGAAGTCGGACGGGTCTCCTTCGGAGACCACTACGACCTGACGGCCTCGGGGGCCGACCACCGCGTCTATCGAGGACAGAACTGCCTCGAAGTAGCTGAGGTCGAGCCATCGCTCTGCCCACTGTTCGTGACCGGATTCACGCATAGCCGCAACGTCGCCTCTCCTTATGTGCACGGCGATGCGGAGTTGGGTCGACGGCAGCTTGTGGTGGCGACCCAGCCAGTACTTCTCCATGAGTGCTGGCCCCGCACTGGTCACGTCATAGCGGGACTGGTCGAGTGCCAGCCGAAAGACTATCGCTGGGTCAGGCTTGTAGCTCGCTGCCACGCGAGCGAGATCGGCGTGGTCGACCTCGAAGACCGGACTTGACTCGTAGCCGATGAGTGGGAGGCGCACCGTTCGGGCAGTAGCTCGGAGGTCGCGAGCCGCCACCTCACCGGCCGCCAGGTTCAGATGCGACTCCCACGGCTCGGCGACTGGCGTGTGAGCGAAGCGCATGCCGAGCACGTCTGCGATGACCCGACCTGCACACCACGTGACGACCTGATGTCCCATACCTGCGCCGACATAGGGCGTGGGAGTGATGAACCTGCCGTCCTGTCCGGCGGGCAGACCGACGCTGTCGCCGGACCAGCGGCTATTCCATCGCGCTCGCGTGTGGGACGGATAGGCGGCTTGCGGACCCAACCACCGCTGGGCAGCCCCCTCGAGCCGTTGCAGCGCGAGGGTGCGAGTCAGGGCGGCTCCTCGGCCAGCGAGTCTCACGTCCGGTCCCTTCGGCATAGGTAGTTTGGGAATCCCGGAACCACCCTGGGGTGCTCATCGAGGTCTTGAGGGCCGTCGGGCCCGAGGTAGGTGAAGCGGGAGTAGCCAAGCCGCCCCAGAAACGAACGCACCTCAAGAAACGCGTCGTCACTGAGGCACTCGACGAATACCGCCGGCCCGGCCTCTTCGAGGGTGCCCTTCAGTCCGCGGAGGACCTCCAACTCGTGATTCTCGGCGTCGATCCTCACGAGATCGACGCCGTTACCGTTGAGGACTGCGTCGCCGGTGCGCCGCTCGACCTCCACACGGTCGCCTGTCACGGAGTCGCCGAGCGTTGCTGCGGTCGTGTCCAACGGGATGGTGAGAATCGCGGTGCCGGGTGCGTCGGACAGGGCGCAGGCGATCGGTGTGCACCGTTCCCCGAACCGGTTCACGTCGAGGTTTCGCCGAAGACTCGGCAAAACAGAGGGATTGGGCTCTACTGCGACGGCTCGGATGGACGGGTTCACCGCACACGCAAGAAGCGAATACACCCCCGTGAATGCCCCCACGTCGAGGAAGCTCGTCGACCTTCTCGCGAGCTCGCAGAACAACGGGACGGTCGTGGACTCCCAGTCTCGGAACCCGGTCCAGATGAAGCTACGTGCCAGCACGTCGCCGGCGGCAGCGTCATAGAGAAACCCGTTGCCCCCGGGGCAGGGCACCCACTGCAGGCCGACGGGCTGGACCTTGGACCACACACGACGGCCGATCAACCCATGAGATGCCAGCCATCGAAAGGACCGTTGGAGGATCGGAACTCGCCGAAAGACCCCATTGCGGCAGCGGACCACGGCCGATTTCGCTGTTGAACCCGGATGTCGGTCGCGCCGAGGCGGGCCAGACATCTCAACCACCTGCCCTTGTGGTCCGCCGCGGCAACCGGCGCAAGTACGACCGCAGGTCGAGCTCCTCGAAGGCACGGCGAGCACGAAGGCCCTTGAACAACAGCATCGCCGCAACCCAAATGGCGACACCGGAAACGCCGCCGGCAAGGAGAGCCAGCAGGGGGGACGAGACTAACGTGGAAACGACCCAAGCCCCTCCGCCGGCGGCACCGGCAAGCACAAACGCCTCTCCATGGATCACCAGAAGATCCGCCGCTGAGAGGGAAAGGTCCCGCTTGATGTAGCCGAGGTAGAGCACCTCCTGCAGGACTTGCCCGGTCAGGAACACCAGTGCGAGCGTTCGCAGCGTCGGGCCCCGATGGACCACCAGTGCGACCAGCACCACGACGACCACAAGGTAGGCACACTGGATGGCGATCTTCTGGCGCAACCGGCCCCGCACCTGGCACACCACCGCGGGCAGGTGTAGCACGAAGCCGAACGCCACGGCCCCGCCCACGATCGGGAGCACGAGGGCTGTCTCGCCCCATTGGTTGCCCAGCAACACGTGGACAAGCGGTTTGGCCAACACGCCCAGCACTGCTGCCATGGGAAACATCAGTGATGCGAATAGGGCAAGCGCTCGCAGGAAGGCACGCCTCGCACGCGCGTCATCTCCGTGCAGTCGGGCGAACGCGGGCATCAGCACGCTCGAAGCCCCAGTAGCGAGGTGGGACAGGGGGAGGCCGATCACGAGGTTCGCCCGGCTGTACTGACCCAGGCTGTCCGTGCCTATGAACCGCCCCACCGCAAAGGTGTCGGCGTTGGCCCCGAAGAACTCGAGGAGACCGTTGACCGACACGAGGCCTCCGAAGCCATAGATCCGTTTGGCCCGTCGGCCATCGATCAGCGGTCGCACGGCGTGTCGCGTCAGTGCGTAGGACAGGGACACCATGGTGACGGTCTGCATCAGGGCCGCCCCGACAAGGCTCCATACGCCGGCCCCCCTCCAGGCGAGCAGCAACCCGGTTAGCGGGTAGGCCAGCGCGTACGACGTGACCTCGATGATCGCGATCTGGCGGAACTTCATCTCACGCTGCAGCAGTCCGAGAGCGACCGATCCGAACCCCATGATCGCAAACGAGAGAGCAAGCACTCTGAGGATGGGCACGACCTTGAGGTTGCCGAACAGGACGCCGATGGCGGGAGCCACGAGGATGACGATCGCCGAGATCAACAGGCCCGCCACGACGCTGCCGGTGAACGCCACTCGCACGTCGCGGTTGTCGAGCTCGGGTTTCTGGACTACGGCCGCGGAGATGCCCATATCGGCGAAATATCCCGAGAGTGCTATGGGCAGACCGGCGAAGGCGACAAGGCCGAAGGCCGACGGTGACAGCCGCCGACTGATGACGACTGTATAGCCAACCTGCAGCACGACGGTGAGGGCAACCGAGCCGTAGGTCCAGAACAACCCGCGTACCGTACGGTCGGTGAGGCTCAGTACCGCTTCGGTCGGGTCGAGACCGTCGGTCTCCTCGAGACCGAGGAGGGGATCCTCGTTCACCCCTCGCTCCGAGCAGTGGCCGATCGGAACGCCGATACGTCCTCGAGCAGGCGCTCCGCGAGCGCTTCCTGGGAGCGGTGGTCGCGTGCAAATCGCGCCGCGCGCTCGCCGAGCGCCAGCAGATCCTCCCTGGGCATGGCGAGCACCACGGCAACCATCTCGGCGACGGAGCGTGCCGTCTTGCCCCAGTAGAGACCTGAACCAGGTGGGTAAGTCAGCTCGTACCCGGGCTTGTAGTTGGTGACGTGTGGGACGCCACTCGCGAGCGAGATCGGCACCCTGTTGGAGGTGTAGTTCGCAATGGCCGGGAAGTGGTCCCAACTCGCGCTCACCCACGCGGAACGGTTGGCCTCGCCCTGGTCCTCGAACGCGAGCGAGCCCTTCCATCTGGGATGGCCTGCCCAACCGTGACCGTACAGGGCGAAGCGCGGGCCGTACTGGCGCTCGAGCAATTCGACAACTCGTGCCCGTCGCCACGCACCCGGCAGAGCACTACCGGGGATCCGCCCCCGACTGCGATTGGCGATCATCACCACGTCGTACTCGCGTTGCTCGGTGGGTGACCATGGCGTGCCGAAACGTTCCCGATCGGCCCCGTCGAAGGCGTAGCGGATACGTGCCGCACCGGCTCGTCGGAACACGCGGGCAAGCGATCCCGTGCCCGAGAGGTAGACCAGATCGGCCTCCTTCGCGAGCAATCGTGTGCTCGGAGTGAGTCGTGTTCGGACCATCCCCCAGGGGTCCATGTCCTGGAGAACGACCGTCGGCGACGACTGAAGACCCCGGAGTCTGGCGACAAGCTCGGATGTCACCGGAAACGTCGACGGGTGGGACCAGAGGACGATGGTCGGCTGAAACGCGATGGCCAGGGAGAGGAGCCGATCCGACGCATCGACCGGACCCGAGACGGCTGCCTCGTAGACGGGGGCGAACGGCTGGTACGCGCCGAGACGACCATTGCGAGCGAGGGCCTCGAACGCGCGACGGGGGCCGACCTGGTCGCCCACCCTGGCCTCGTCGGGAAGATAGAGGAGCCGCTCCTTCTTCAGCATCATCATATGGCTGGCACTCACCGCACTTGTACTTGGGGAGGTGTGCCGCCATTCATCGTTATGGCCGAGGTCAGCGCCCTGGTCCACAGCTTGGCTGTCACCTGTCGCCGGGTACTCGACAGCCTCGAGCGCATCATTCCCTCTCTCGAGTCCACTGTCCGAGCAGGCGGTACACCCCGGGTGTCCGCGACCGCCGGCAACCTCGAGATCTCCCTGCCTGATCTGCTCCCACCTCGTGGCTCCGCCAATCCCCAGGTTACGTCGTCCTCGACCGGCGGTGGGCCGGCGAGCGCGGCACACGCGCTGCCGTGGGAAGCTCCGGCACGCCAGCCGGTTGGACCCCGTTGCCGTTGGCGGCTGCTTGCGCGCCGGCCCCGTTGCCGTTGGCGGCTGCTTGCGCGCCGGCCCCGTTGCCGTTGGCGGCTGCTTGCGCGCCGGCCCCGTTGCCGTTGGCGGATGCTCCGGTGGATACGTACTCGCCGTATCCGTATTGTTTGCCGTATCCGTAGCCGTACCCGGTCGACTTGGTGACCTCGTTCAGCACCACCCCAACGATGGTGGCCTGGACGAGGGAAAGCGCCTCGGTCGCTCGGCGGAGGTTCTTGCCCCGGGTCTGCCCGGCGGCCACCACCAGCAACGTGGCGTCGACCGTCTGGGCCAGGATCACCGCGTCGGTGACTGGCAGCACCGGCGGGCTGTCGACGAGCACCCAATCGAACGTCTGGCGCAGCTGGTCGACCACTGCGGCCAGCCGTTCGCTGCCCAGCACACCGGTCGGGTCCGACGGCCGCTCCCCGGCGGCCAGGACCGAGAGCCCGTCGATCCCCGGCACCGGCTGGAGTGCCTCCTCGAGTGAGCGCCGGCCGAGCAGCACGGTGGTCAGGCCCATCCGTTCGTCCAGCCCGAAGAACTGACCGATGCGGGGTCGGCGCAGGTCGCCCGAGACGATGGCCACCCGCTCGCCGGCATTGGCCAGTACCACGCCCAGGTTGGCCACCGTCGAACTCTTCCCCTCGGCCTGGCTCGGGCTGGTCACCAGGATCACCCGGGCGTTGCCGTCCAGTGCGGAGAACTGCAGCGAGGTCCGCAGCGAGCGGTAGGCCTCCCCGGCCACCGAGTTCGGCTCCTCCGCGGTGACCACCAACGTCTGGTCCTTGTTCTTCCACGACCCAACCATCGGGACGAGGGACAGGACCTTCGAGCCGGGGGTGAGCCGTTCCACCTCTTCCTTCAGGCGGATGGTGTCATCGAGGTGCTCGACAACCAAGGCCAACCCGATCCCAAGCAGCAGCCCGAGGACGAACCCAAGAAGGGCGTCGAGCTTCGGTTTGGGTGAGCTCGGTGAGCTCGGCGCGGTGGCCGGGGTGACCACCAGGACCCCGCTGGTGGTCACCGCCCCGTTCACCTGGAGCTGGGCTAGCTGTTCTTTCAGCGCGGCCTCCTGGCTGAGTAGTGCGGTCACCTCGGCGGCGGACGCCGGCTTCGACTGGAGCGAGTTGACCTGGGCATCGATCGAGGCGATCTGCTGGCTGAGCTGGGTTTCGGCCGCAGTTGCGTTGTTGATGGCAGCCGATCGCTGGTAGGTGACGAAGGCTGTCGCATAGGCGTTGGCGATCAACGCGGCTCGGGCCGGCGTTGCCGCGGTGGCGGTCACCGAGATGACGTTGGACAGGCCCACCTCGGCAGCGCTGACGTTGGGCAGGTTGCCCAGTTTCCGGTCGACGGCCGCCTTGACCGGGGCGCTGGTCACCAACTGCAACTCGGTAAGTACGTCGGTCGGGGTGACCGGTTGCGGGCTCCCACTAGTGGTGATCCCAGCGTATTGGACCAGGAGCTGTGCGGAGGCCGAGTACACCTTGGGCTGGGACAGCGAGTACCCGAGCGAAGCCACCAAGCCGAGCACGGGGACCGCGATCACCCACCACTTCCGCCGTCGCAGGACCGCGAGGTAGGAGCCGAGGGTGGGCGCGGGAGCTTCGTAGGGGTCAGTCATCCACTCACAATCTGTTCCTGTTCGGCTCTTGCCGTTTCGCCGTCGTTGCGCACACCGTAGACGGCCTCTTCCTCGCTGGAGAGCCGGCCCTGCCCGACAGTTGTGCGCCAAGAAGAATGTACTACGTTGACGCTAGTCGGCCCACTGGACACCGATCGGTTACCGATCGTCCAGGTCGGAGCTGCCCTCGGCGGTCGCTGAGCCACTTGGCGCGGTACCCGAGGTACAGGAGTGGGCACGCCATGTGCCGTTGGCCGAACCTTGGGAGAGCCGCATCATGCCGACCGGCTCATCGGGGTCAGGTGATCGATCCGGGGCACACTCCGGGTCGGGGCACCCCCGGCTCCGGTCGGGACCCACCCTGTGACCGTCGACCTGGCCGCCGTGACGGTCGTGGTAGTACTGGCCGTGCTCGTCGCCGCGACCTGGCTGGGAGGCCGGTCGTCGGTGTGGTTGCGGGCCGGCTCGGGGGCGCTGGCCGCGGTGGCTGCGGTGACCGCCGGGGTGCGGTTCCCGTCCACCGGGGCCCCGGGGGCCGACGCAGTGCTGGCCGTGGTGTTCTTGTTCCTGGCCTCGGCGACCGCACCCTTCGCCTCCGCAGGGCCGTCCCGCCGTGTGCCCTGGGCGCCGGTGGTCGCGCTCGGAGTCCTCGTCGTCGCGCTCCCGGCCGGGACCGGCTCGGTGGTGGTGCTGGCCGCCGCGCTGGTGGTCGTCTGCGTAGTCGGGGTGCTCCTCGGCGTCAGCGGTGACCCGCTGCGCACCCGGGTGGTGGGATCGGCCGGCCCGGTCATCGGGTTCGTGCTCGGGGCGGCCACCCTGCTGGCCGCGGCCACGCTCTCCCCCGAGGACGGCGGGGCGTTCGTGGTGCTGGCCTGGGCATTGCCTGTCGCCGACCTGGCGGTGACCGGCCTGTCCCGGCTCCGGCGCCGGCAGCCCCTGGTCGGCGGCGCCGGCGACCATCTGGTGGACCGGTTGGCGCGCTCCCGGCTGGGGCGGCGACGCGCCGGGTCGGTTGTGCTCGGCGCGGCCTGCCTGCTGGTGTCGCTCGGGGTGCTGGCCGCTCGGGGGGTGCTCGCTGCCGGCCCGGCCGTGCTGGCCGGCGTGCTGCTGGCCGCTGTGGTGGTGGTGACGGCGCTGCGGTCGCCGGCCCCTCCGGAGGATGATGCCGGTGCGGTGGGGATCCCCCGGGTTGCGTGGTGGGTCGGGGTGCTGGTCGTCATGGCAGTGGCGCTCCCGGCGGTCCCGGCGCTGGGCGCGTTGTGGACGGCGCGTGGCCCGGCGGTGGCCGGGGAGCAGGCGGCCGACCAGGCCCTGGCCCTGGCCCGCCAGGGCCACCTGACCCAGGCGGCCGACCGGTTCACCGTGGCCAAGGCCCGGTTCGCGGAGGCCCGACGCGATCTCGATGCGCCGCTGGCATCCATCGGGCTGCGCTACCCGGTGTTGTCCACCAACTTGACCGCCATCCGCACCCTGGCCGAGGTGGGAGAGTCGCTGGCCGGTCGGGGCCAGAACCTGGCCCTGGCCAGTGACCGGTTCCGCTACGGGATCCGGGGCGGCACGGTACCGGTGGCCCAACTGGCCGCCACCACCCCCCAGTTCACCTCGGCGCTGGCCACGGTTGACGGCGCCGAGGCGGCCATGACCACCATCCGGGGGCCCTACCTGCTTCCCCCGGTCACCGGGGCGGTGTCGGGGCTGGAGCGCCAGCTCGGCCCGGCCCGACGCGACGTGGTCAGCGCCGAGGGCATCGCCGTCAACCTGCCCGGTCTGCTCGGCCTCGACGGGCCCCGCCGGTACTTCCTGGCCTTCCAGACCGACGCCGAGGCCCGGGCCACCGGCGGGCTGATCGGGCTCACCGGGGTCCTGGTGGCCGACCAGGGCCACCTGCAGCTCAGCGGGCTCGAGGACTCGGCGCTGCTCAACGGCGGTGGCAACGCGGTCCCGGTGCTGCACGCCCCGGCCGACTACCTGGCTCGCTACGGCTCCTTCGCCCCGGCCGACGACGTGCGGATGGCCAATCTGTCGCCCGACTTCCCCACGGTGGGCGCGGTGATCGCCGACCTCTACCCGCAGTGGGCGGGCACACCGGTCGACGGGGTGGTCGCCGTCGACCCCGAGGGGCTGGCCGCCATGATGCAACTGACCGGCCCGATCACCGTGCCCGGGTGGCCGGTGCCCATCGACAGCGCCAACGTCTCCGCCATCACCCAGAACCAGTCGTACGTGACCTACGTGAGGGCGGACGTCGCCCGCCAGGCCTTCCTGGAGGGGCTGATCCGAGCGGTGTTCGACCGGCTGAGCAACCTGAACCTGCACGACCCGGTGGTGCTGATCGACGACCTGGCCTCTGCGGTCCGGGGTGGCCACCTGTTGGCCTACAGCACCAGCTCCTCCGAGCAGGCGTACCTGGCCTCGGTGGGCATGGCCGGGGCGGTGCCACCGGTGGCCTCGGACGCCCTGGAGATCACCACCCAGAACGCGTCGGCCAACAAGATCGACTACTACCTCCACCGCACGGTCGACGACCAGGTCCACCTGACCCCGCAGCCGGCATCGGGCACATCGGGCATGCCGGTCGCCGCCCGGGTCACCTCCCAGGTGACCGTTTCGCTGGACAACACCGCCCCGGCCTCCGGGCTGCCCCCCCTCGTCATCGGGCCCGACGCCCCCGGGTTGGTGGCCGGGGAGAACCGCACGTTCCTGACTCTCTACACGCCACTGCAGTTCTCCGCGGCCACCCTCGACAACACCCCGACCGGGCTGGCGTCGTTGCCCGAGCTCGGCCGGCTCGCCGACTCCACGTTCGTGGACGTGGCGGCCCGGCAGACCGCCACGCTGTCGGCCACGCTGTCGGGCACCGTGCGGCTGCTGGCGGGCGGGTGGTACGAGCTCGACCTCCCCTCCCAACCACTGATCAATCCGGACCACGTCCGGGTGGAGGTGACGGTGGCGTCGGGGTGGCAGGTGACCGGTGTACGCGGTGCCACCCGCCTCGGCTCCGATCGTGCGGAGGCCCGGCTGGTCACCGCATCCCACCACACCGTCTGGGTCCAGGTGGCTCGGCTGCCGGGTACCCCGGGATAGGCTCTCGGCCCGTGGAGCGGCCCCGACCACCGGTGACCGCGGGATATGGGCGAGTGGACGTGCTGGTGCTCTGCACGGCCAACAGGTGTCGCTCGCCCATGGCCGAGGCCCTGCTTGCCGACCGCCTGGCCTCGACCGGCGTGCCGGCCACCGTCACGTCGGCCGGAATGCTCGCTTCGGGCGTGGCCCCGCCGACCGAGGTGGTGGCCGCGCTCGCCCCCTACGGGCTCGACATCTCGGAGCATCGCAGCCGTCATCTGGAGGCGGCCGACGTCGAGGCGGCCGACCTGGTGGTCGGCATGGCCCGGTCCCACGTGCGCGATGCGGTGGTGCTGGTACCGGGGGCGTGGCCGCGGATCTTCACCCTGAAGGAGTTGGTCCGGCGGGGGAGTGACGCCGGGCCTCGGCGACCGGGCGAGCGCCTGGCTAGGTGGCTGGCCCGAGTGGGGGAGGGGCGGGTGCAGTCCGAGCTGCAGGGCGACGCCGATGTGGACGACGTGGACGACCCGTTGGGCGGGGCCCCCGAGGCCTACGTGGCCACCGCCGCGCTGCTCGAGGGGTTGGTGGACCGGGTGGTTGCCCTGGCCTGGCCGGCCCGCTGACGACCGGGATCACGAGCAGGGTGCAGGACGGCAGGTTCGTTCGGATCGATGGGATGTGTGCACCGGCGATCCTGACCGGATCACGCACCGACCGACGGGTGTGTCCTGATGCGGGAGTGATGTCGATGGAGAAGGTCGCCGACGCGAACCGTGCTGTGCCAGTGATCTCCCCACGGGCGACGGCCTCGTAGGCGAAGGCTCACGAAATGCCGAGCGCATCTGCTGTCTCTTCGACGGTCAGTGTGAGCCGGAATTGTGTCTCCGACCTTCCGTCGTTCTACATGGAAATCGAGCCGATCGGCGACACCCTTGGCCTCGCCGAGTGCGTCCGGATTCCCGTGCCACCACTCCTTGCGGATCATCGAGATAGCTCCGACGATTATCGATCGCCACCGACACGACGGCTGTGGCCTCTGAGGCCCTCTCGGCCCTCGACTACAAGAGATCAAGATTGCGGGGCAAGGAAACTTCGATCGGTGCGACGCAGCTCGACCCACGTCGTCATCATTGATTGTCGGCGTCGGTGGTAGTAGAACGTCTTCAGGAATATCATCTCGACGGGCCGGCGGTCAGACGTCAAGGTCTTGTCGCAACACGAGGGGTGGGGGATTGACATGACAGTTTCGTCGCAAGATATTGGTGAGCCGCTTGAAGGGTCCGACGTTCGGTCGCCGGTGGCGCAGTTGGTCGCCGATCCGGCACCGCTCGGATTGGCAGCCTTCGCCATGACGACCTTTGCGTTGAGCTTGTACAACGCCAACATCTGGCCGGCGGCCATCTTCCCTGCGCTGGCGCTGGCGCTGGTCTACGGGGGCTTCGCACAGCTCTTGGCCGGGATGTGGGAGTTCGTGCGCAAGAACACGTTCGGCGCGCTCGCCTTCTCCTCGTATGGCGCCTTTTGGATTTCGTACTACGTGTTCGTCCACTTTCTGGCCCCGGCCATCAAGGTGGGCGCGGACCTGAACGCGGCGGCGGGGGTCTTCCTGCTGGGTTGGACGATCTTCACCTTCTACATGATGATCGCATCGGTGCGGGTGTCGGGTGCCGTCTTCGGTGTGTTCGCTGCTCTGACCGTGACCTTCGTGCTCCTCACCATCGGTGCGTTCCAGGCCAACAGCTCGATCACCCATGCGGGCGGCTATGTCGGCCTGCTCACCGCCGCGCTGGCGTGGTACGCATCGGCGGCTGGCCTCATCAACGAGACCTTCAAGAAGGCCATCGTCCCCGTCTTCCCGCTGGCACCGAAGAACCCGTCGTGACCTGGCTCCACGTCGTCGACGCACGCCGCGTCGACGACAGGAGTGCAACGGCCACTGGCAGGAGGATGACGTCATGAGCGATGCGGCACCGGACGAGGGGAGCGAGGCGCTCTCCGCTCTGTTGCACGAGACGCGCCAGTTCCCACCTCCCGAGGAGTTCACTCGGCAGGCCAACGCCCAGCCCGGCATCTATGAGGAGGCCGCGGCTGACAGCGAGGCATGGTGGGCAACGCAGGCTGAGCAGCTCACCTGGGACCGCCACTGGGACAAGGTGCTCGAGTGGGACCTTCCCTATGCCAAGTGGTTCGTCGGTGGTCGCCTGAACGCCGCCTACAACTGCGTCGACCGCCACGTCGAGAATGGTCGGGGCGACAAAGTTGCCTTCCACTGGGTCGGCGAGCCCGAGGGCGAGGCGAGAACCATCACCTATGCCGACCTGCAGAGGATGGTGTGCCAGGCGGCCAACGGGCTCATCGAGCTCGGTGTCGAGGCCGGTGACCGGGTCGCCATCTACATGCCGATGATCCCCGAAGCTGCCGTCGCCATGCTGGCCTGTGCTCGGCTGGGCGCGCCGCACTCAGTGATATTCGGAGGATTCTCCTCCGAGGCACTCTCGGGACGGATCCTCGACGCAGACTGCCGCGTCGTCATCACCGCCGATGGTGGCTACCGCCGGGGTGTCGCTTCAGCACTGAAACCCAATGTGGATCAGGCACTCGAGCAGTGTCCCGACGTCCGTGCGGTTCTGGTGGTGCGGCGGACCGGCCAGGACGTGTCGTGGACCGAGGGCCGCGACGTGTGGTGGCACGAGCTCGTCGACCGGCAGCCGGACCAACACGATCCGGTCTCATTCGATGCCGAGCAGCCGCTGTACATCATGTACACGAGCGGGACCACAGCCAAGCCGAAGGGGATCCTGCACACCACCGGGGGCTATCTCGTCCACACCTCGACCACCCACCGCCTGGTGTTCGATCTCAAACCGGAGACAGACGTCTTCTGGACGGCGGCGGACATCGGGTGGGTGACCGGACACAGTTACATCGTCTACGGACCCCTGGCCAACGGCGCCACCTCGGTGATGTACGAGGGGACGCCCGACGCCGGAGGGCGCGACCGCTGGTGGCGCATCATCGACGAGTACAAGGTGTCCGTCCTCTACACCGCTCCCACCACCATTCGCACGCTCATGAAGTGGGGAGAGGAGTATCCCGACGCCCACGACCTCTCGAGCCTTCGGCTTCTCGGCTCGGTCGGCGAGCCGATCAACCCTGAGGCGTGGATGTGGTACCGCCAGTACGTCGGGCGGAACCGCTGCCCGATCGTCGACACCTGGTGGCAGACCGAAACCGGCGCGATCTTGATCTCACCCCTGCCCGGGATCACCGCCACCAAGCCCGGTGCGGCCATGAGAGCGCTTCCGGGGATCAGTGCCGAAGTGGTTGACAACGACGGCACGCCGGTCGGCAACGGCGAAGCCGGGTTCCTGCTTCTCACCAAGCCGTGGCCCGGAATGCTGCGGGGGATCTGGGGCGACCCGGAACGCTACATGGAGACCTACTGGTCGCGCTTCCCCGGCTCCTACTTCGCGGGCGACGGTGCCAAGAAGGACGAAGACGGCGACCTGTGGCTGTTGGGCCGGGTCGACGACGTCATGAACATCTCGGGACACCGCATCTCGACGACGGAGATCGAGCACGCCCTGGTCGGCCATCCGAGCGTTGCCGAGGCCGCCGTCGTCGGGGCGTCCGACCCGACCACCGGCCAAGCCATCGTGGCGTTCGTGACGGTGAAAGGCCACGTGGTGGCCGTGGGGGAGGAGGGCGCGGCGCTGGTTGTCGAGTTGCGCGAGCAGGTGGCGGTGACCATCGGGCCGATCGCCAAACCCCGCCAGATCCTGCTCACGCCCGAGTTGCCGAAGACCCGCAGCGGCAAGATCATGCGCCGGCTGCTGCGTGACGTCGCCGAGCACCGCGAGCTCGGTGACGTGACCACGTTGATGGATCCGACAGTCGTCCAGATGCTCGACGACCAGCTGAACGCTCCCGGGGGTGCCGGCGACGAGGCATGATGCCCGCCGATGTGCGTGGCGCGCAGAGTGACGCTGAACTCCGGTGGTGCCCTGACGGCGTGCCGAAGGGGGGCGGGGACGCCGCAGCCCGGCCGACCGGGCTACCCGAGGTGCCTGGTGTCATCTGGCGGCGGTGGGGGCTCGGACGAAAGACGTAGGCGGGCGTCGACCACCACCACGCCATCGGAGGTGGCGATGACCGGATTGGCGTCCATCTCTTCGATCTCGGGAAAGTCCTCGGCGAGGAGGCCGACCCGAAGGAGCAGGTCGATCAGCGCATCGAGGTCGACGGGGACCGAACCGCGGTAGCCGGTGAGCAACGGCGAGCCCTTGAGCCCGAGGACCATCTCCTGCGCGTCGACGTCGGTCAGGGGGGCGAGCCGCATCACGTGGTCCTCGAGCAGTTCCACCGCGACGCCCCCCATGCCGAAGAGCACCTGGGGCCCGAACGCCCGGTCCTGGACGAACCCCACGAGTGTCTCGACGCCCGGTTCGGCCATCGGCTGGAGCACGACCCCGGTCATCTCGGGGCCGATGGCGTTCTGCATGGACCGGTACGCGGCGCTCGCGTCCGCGGAGGACGTGAGACTCAGGTGGACGCCCCCGATGTCGCTCTTGTGCACCATGCTCGGCCCGACCGCCTTGATGGCCACCGGGAGCCCCAGCCGTTGGGCGGCGCGGCCCGCCTCTTCGGCGTCGGTGACCGCCTCCGTCGGCTGGACGGCGATCCCGTAGGCGGCCAGCACCTCGAGGGCCGGTGCCCCGGTGATCCATCCGTGCTCGTCGGCGACGCCGATGGTCCGTCGCCGAGCTTCCCCGGCGCGGATACCGTCGAGCTCGGGAACCGTCCCTCGACTCTTCGACCTCCAGGTGGCGTAGTCGGCAGCATGGGCGAGGGCGCGGATCGCGGTTTCCGGATACGTGAAGCTTGGAATCGGCCGCCGAGCACTTCGGAGGATGTCGCGGCCGCTGCTGGTGCCGAGCAGGCTGGCCACGATGGGGCGGGGCCGGTCGATGTCAGCCGCGTCGGCGGCGCGCACGATGGCGCGTGCGACCTCGTCGGTGGCCGTGACGAGGGGTGGGGTGAACACGACCACCACTGCATCGACATCGTCGTCGGCGAGGAGCACGTCGAGGCTTCGTCCGTAGGACTCAGCGCTGGCGGACGCCCCGAGATCGACGGGGTTGTCGACACCGCCGGCCGTGGGGGTGATGGCCCACAGGGCGGCTTGGGTGGTTGGTGACAGCTCGGCGACCACGAGCCCGTTGCCGCTGCTGGCGTCGGTCGCCAATACGCCGGGTCCGCCGGAATTGGTGAGAATGGCCACCCGTCGGCCGTTGGGCAGCGGCTGGTGGACGAGGGTCTCGGCCGTGTCGAAGAGCTCCTCGACGGTATCGACCCGGACTACCCCCGCTTTGAGGAACAGCGCATCCACCGCCTGCTCGGGACTGGCCAGCGCTGCCGTGTGCGACGACGCTGCCCGGCGCCCCGCCCGGGAACGGCCGCTCTTGACCACGACGATCGGCTTGGTGCGCCCGATGCGGCGGGCAAGGCGAGCGAACTTCCGGGCGTTTCCGAACGATTCGAGGTACAAGAGGATGACGTCGGTGTCGCCGTCCTGCTCCCACCAGGTGAGCAGATCGTTGCCACTGATGTCGGCCTTGTTGCCGAGCGAGACGAAACTCGAGAGCCCCAGATCTCTGCTCTTGGCCTCGGCGAGGATGGCGATACCGAGTCCACCGGACTGGGATGCGAAGCCGACCCGTCCGGCGATCGGTACGTCGGCGGCGAACGTGGCGTTCATCGACACCGCCGGGGCGGTGTTCAAGACACCGAAGCAATTGGGTCCGACCATGCGCATGCTGTGATCGTGAGCCAGCCGCGCCGCGGCGCGCTGGGCCGCCTCCCCCTCTGGGCCGACCTCGGCAAACCCTGCGGAGACGACGACCACTGCCGCTACCCCTTTGCGCCCGCACGCTTCGACCGCCTCGGTCACCGAGGCTGCCGGGACGGCGATCACGGCCAGGTCGACCTCGCCGGGGACCGCCTCGATGCTCGGCCAACAGGGGATGCTGGCGACGTAGTCGGCCATGGGGTTGATCGGGTAGACAGGTCCCTGGAGGCCTGTGCCAACCAGATTTCGCACCAGCTCATACCCGATGGTCCCGGCCTGGCGCGAGGCCCCGATCACGGCGACCGAACGCGGCCTGAGCAGGCGCTCCATCGACCTCACCACGGCGCCGGCGTCGCGCCGGTCGGCTGCATCCAGTGCCACTTGGGTCGGGGCGATGTCCATCACGACGCTCACCACTTCGTGGTCCGTGCTCGAACGCCGGGCAAAGCCGACGCCGGCGAAGACGTCGAGCATCCGCCGGTTGACGACCAGGGTGTCGGCAACGAAGCGCTTGATGCCATGGCGCCTTGCCGCGCTGGCCAGGTGCTCGAGGAGGATGGTCCCGAGGCCCAGGCCCTGGTGCGCATCGTCGACGACGAATGCCACCTCCGCCTCGTCCTTGCCGACCTCGCGGTCGTACTGCGCGACCGCTACGAGCGTGCCATTGCGTTCGGCGAGGAGTGCCAGATGGTCGGGATCGTCGGCCCGCGTCAGGCGCTCGAGCTCGCGATCCGACAGGTTCGGGTGGGCGCCGAAGTACCGCATGTGCACCGTGTTCCCCGAGAGCCCGCGGTGGAACGCGGACACCGCTGGGGCGTCCTCGGGGGTGATGGACCGGATCTGGGCAGTGGTGCCGTCCGTCAAGAGGACGTCGACGCCAGCCGGACGACGTCCTGGCTCATCGGTGGAGCTCGTCGTGGTATCGCTGGGCTCGCTGGTAATGCTCATGCAGGGTGTGCTCCTCGGGGGCTCGAACAAGTGCGCCGGCTCGGACATGCCGCGATCGATCACCGCTCTCGCGGGAACATCGCGGGGACGACCGAGTTCCGGCGGTCATGAATCGGATGGTAGGCGAGGCGGCGTCGCCGTGCAGACCACGTCGCCGACTGGCTCCGCGTGGGTCGCCGCCGGCAAGGTGGCGGGGCCCGGTGCCCGACCGATGTGCCGGCGAGGACGGATCCACCTTCGTCATCAACCTGGATCCGGAACCGTCGATCCGGGCGGCTGGGAGGTGGTGACACCGCCGCCAGGGTCCTCAGCGGCACCACGCACCTAGGGCGGGCATACCCGTCGGCTCGGTTTGGGCCAAAGGAGGGGCTCGGTCCGCGGCCACGCCTGTGCAGCACCTCCACACCCCACTGCGCCTTCCTGATAGCCGTGAGCGTCACGGTGACAGCCGCCCGATCCTGCCTTACGGATTGCCCAACGACTCGGGTACCACCCGCCTCCGATTCCTTCCGCCTGTCCCGTCGTGAACAGGTGGAACGTCCGGATGGGTGTCTTCAGCGTCGCTCAGTTTCCCCCACCGTCCGTACTCGTAGTACGTAGGTCAGGCTCGAGCCCCGGCGGGGCTGCCGGACAAGAATGACGCCTGCATCGTCAGCAGAGGTCGATTGTGGAACCGATGATCGTTGGGTTCATATTGTGTCCCCCAAGGTCCACTGAGTTGTGTCGGGATAGGTGATAGGGCCGCGAGAAACGTCCGAATTGTCGCGATCCCGTAATCTGGCGCTCCAAATCGCACCTCTGGGTCGAGCGTCCGGTGGAGACCAGGGCGCGATCCAAGCTCAACTCATTTCTTCGCCGGACGCCGATCAATCCTTCGACCCGGTCCAGCACGCACGGATTCTTGGGGTTCGGTCTTGATCTGGCGGGGCGGCCACCGCCGATACTTCGGGCCGGGCCATTTTGGTTTGCTCCAGAACTCCGGATTCACAGCAACGCCAAATGAAGGCATAAGCCGATGACCAGTAGTACCGAGCCGCTTCGCTGTCGCGCAGCAGGTCGTCTCGGTCGACATCGTCGAGAGTGGGGCCGAGCAACTTGACGTCGTTGCGGTTGGCACCGTCGATGGCCCACCCGACGGGGACACCGTTGGCATCGATGGCGATCGACCACTTCCATCCGCGTTTTTTCCCGGTCAGTGGGGTTGGGACCAGTTCCTTCGACGCCACAGGTGGCCTTGTGGAGGGATCCGTCGATCGCCAGTTCGGAGAGGTCCAGGCCGCGCGGATGCAGTCATAGGCGTGCAGGACGCCTGAGCGCAACTCGTCGAAGTAAGCCAGAATATCAATCAATTGCTGATTAACGGCAAGTAACTTCGATCGGCTCCAGGGAGTATGTCATTGCGTAGTTTGGGAATTCAGGTAGAGGAAGAACCACCCATCGGCCGGATCCTTGCAATCACTACGATCGTGGTGGCTGTATCGATTACCGCTGTGGCTCTCGCTCGAAGTGTGGGCATGACCCCGGATGGGGCAGTTTACCAATCGGTGGCCCAACACCTCGCGATTGGGCAAGGGTATACCGACTACACCGGTAGCTCGGTTTCAGTATTTCCACCCGGTGTCCCCATACTGCTCGCTTTCCTAATCTGGGTCGGAGCTTCACCCCACACTGCGTGGGTACTGGTGAACGTGGGGGCGCTCGCTACCTATCTTCTTGCTACATGGGCGCTCCTTCGATTGGTGGTGGCTTCGATGTGGGTCAGGCTCAGCCTCCTGGCTGTCGTCGCATTCGTCGTTGCTGGGACGGGGGTATTTACAGCGGCGCTCTCCGACCCGCTGTTCGCAGCCCTCGCCGCTGTGTTTGTGCTCGTTACTGCGCGACTCGTCGATCGGCCGTCAGACCGAACCGGTCCGTGGTTCGCTTTGGCCGGTTCTGTTGCGGCGCTCTCATTCGTGGCGAAGTACTCGGGGGCGTTCTATGTCGCCGCGATCATCGGACTGGTCGTCGTCTTGACGAGACGGGCCCGACTCGTCATCGTGACGGCCTTGGTCGCGCTTGGCGTACCCACCATCGTCTTGGCGTGGAATCAAGCCGCTACTGGTTCGCTGATGGGCCAACGGCTTCCGAGCGCCATCAGTCCGGTCGCCAACGCCAAGGACGCCGCAGTAACGCTTGCACGGTTCTTTGCTCTATGGCCAGCACCGAAGATGCTAGAGGCTGTCGGCTTCATCGCCTTCGTCGTCGCGGTATTGGTTCTGAGGTCACGTCCCGTCAGGCATCGGTCGGTCGCGATCTGGCTCGGAGTCTTGGCTGCGGGGTTCCCGATCTTCATGGTCATTTCTGCATCCACTGCCCCCCTGAACTCCCTTGATTCCCGGTTGCTGCTACCAGCCCTACTGCCGTTTGTCGCGTTGGTGGGCTGTGTGATCGACCCTTGGGCAGAGAGGGTCACCTCGCAGGTTGCGCTGAGACAGATTGGGATCGTCGCCGGCGTGGGCGCTGTATCAATCGCAGGGGGGGTCGGCCTGCTGTTGTCAGTTCAGCACGCCACTCAAGATGACATGACGGTGTGGAACGATCCGAAGATCTCTCAAGCCCTGGCGGAGATCAAGCCTTCATCTCGGATCCATTCGAACGCGCCAGATGTCGTCTGGTTTTATACTGATCGTGATGCCTACTGGACGCCGAGCGAGACTGCGTACCAGTCCACGTACCGCCCAAAAGAACTACCCGCATTCCTTGAGTACATGAAGTGCGCCGGGCCCGTGTCAATAGTGTGGCTGTACCATCCACCGGACAGCGGCTTGTATAGCATTCAGTCCATAGTTCCCGGTGCAATAGCCCATGACCCAATCACTGTCATTGTCAAGAATGCGCGTGGCGCCAGCAGCAAGTCGTGCGTTAACCCCCGATCTTTCGGGCAGGGAACCGGACTACGGAGCTAAGCTTGCAATTAAACCTTCGCCCTACCCGCTGAGAGCCTCCTTCAACAGCAGTTCGGCGGCTTTGGCATCCACTTTGCGGATCTGATCGAGCAGGGCACGGATGCGGCGGTCATTTCCGATCCACTCTTGGTAGAGGTGGGCTCCTCGGTCGGTCAGCCGCTTGGTCACGGTCTTGCCGTTCACCTTTGCCGTCCACTGCCAGTAGGGACCATGCGGTATAGGCGGGTCGGCGTTGCACCGACAGCCCGCCGAGGTGCAGCGGGTATAGCGGCGGGTCACGCTCCCCGCTGCGACGATCCCGATCTCTGCGATCTGGGCCGCCAACTCTCGGTGTCGTCGGTCGTACTCCGCCAGCCGCTCCTCGACGGTCGCCTTTGCCATTGCGCTCCTCCGGTCGACAACAAGCATCCCTCATTGGGGAGCAGACAGGAAGCATACTGTCTGCATGGGACGCACTGACGAAGCCGCCGCCGAGCTGACCGACTTTCGCTCTTCGTTCCACCAGTGCCTGTCCTCATGGGGAGATGCTCCCTTCGAGCTCACAGATGCAGCGTTGTGCTCGCCGGCCCCGGTGGGGTCGGTGCCCTCGCTCAGCCTGGAGCCAGAGTTCCGCAGATCGCACGGCAGCCTCTATAAGTCCCTGGCCGACGGTGACGTGGACGAGGCCCAGCTCCGCCGGCTCTTGGTCGAGCACCGCCCGAAGGACTGGCCCCTGGTCTTCGCCATCGATGCCTCGACCTGGGACCGCTGGGACGCCGAGTGCAGTCCCGAGCGAGGGTTGCACTACTCAGCATCCAAGTACTCCGCCGGCCAGCCCATCGTGGCCGGCTTGTCCTATCAGTGGATCTGCCAGCTGAACTGGGCTCCGGACAACTGGACCGCACCGGTTGACGTGGTGCGGATCAGCCCACGGATGGACGCCACCACGGCCACCGTCGACCAGGTGAAGCGCCTCGTTGGCCTCCTGCCGGGCGACGGCGATGCCCCGCTATTCGTCTTCGACGCAGACTATGACCCGATCGCCATCGGGCACGATCTTGCCGGCGTGCGTGCCGAGGTGCTCTGTCGCATTCACGATGACCGGGTCCTCTATGCAGATCCACCCTCCCGCCCCAATCGTCCACCAGAGACTGGAGGGCGTCCCCCTCGACACGGGAGACGGTTCAAATGCTCTGATCCAAAGACCTGGCCGAAGCCGGACGCACGTCTCACCGCCATCGACCGTCGTTACGGGACCGTCACGGTCACCGCCTGGCATGAGGTGCACCCCCGACTATCGGGACGCGGGCACTGGACCGGATACGAGGTGCCGCCGATCGTCAAAGGCAGCGTGATCCGCGTCGAGGTCGAACATCTGCCCAAGCCCACCGCCCGCACGAAGAAGACGCTCTGGTTGTGGTGGTCCGGCGAGGGGGAGCCCGATCTCGACCTGTGCTGGCGGGCCTACCTCCGCAGGTTCGACATCGAGCACACCTTCCGCTCCGTGAAAGGAACGCTCGGTTGGACCACACCGTCGGTGTGCACTCCCGAACAGGCCGACCGGTGGACCTGGCTCGTGATGGCCCCCTACACCGAACACCGCCTCGCTCGCAGCCTCGTCGATGATCTTCGACTCCCCTGGGAGCGACCACGCGCACCCACGCAACTCAGGCCGGCTCGTGTGCGACGGGGGTTTCGCCGACTTCGTGCATCGATCGGAACGCCGGCCAGTCCACCGAAATCCTCGACCCCGGGACCAGGACGACCCAAAGGAACCCGAAAACCGTCCAGAACTCGTTATCCCGCAGTCAAAAAGGCTACGTGACCAGACTGTCGGGGTTTAATTGCAAGCTAAGGAGTTGATTCATCTCGGGGACCTTTCGGATGCCTGAAAGCTCGACTACGTCCCGGTCGATGGTCGTGCGGACGTAGTCTCGGAACCATCCGGCGCGCTGAGGGACGGGAAGTTGGTGGACCTCCGGGTAACCACCGGCGCACACCCGCTCCAACATGTCACGACGACGTAAATTGCTTGGCCGGTGCTCGCTCAGGGGTGGTGTTCCATCGAGCACGGAGTCGATGAAGTTTCCGGCCGTACCTGCGATCTCGCTCTGGGTGAACGGCCAGACTTCGACAAAGCCGGCTCGGCCGGCCAGGGACTCCGAGATCGTAGGGACGGTCAGGAAGTTCGACGATCCGCTCAGCACGAACTGACCGGGGCCTGAGTCTTTGTCGACGGCCGATTTAATGGCACGGACCAGCGCATCACCACCTCTCTGGATCTCGTCGATGACCAATGGTCGCTGGCCGAGGGTGACGAAGCCCGAAGGATCGGCCAACGCTGCGTCGAGCACGCCCTGGTCATCCAGGGTGCGGAAGGTGCCGGTGCCGGCGAGCTGGCTTCGGACCAGCGTGGTCTTGCCAGATTGGCGGGGGCCGGTTACGACGGCGACACGTCGGGAGGCAACCGTTTCGCAGTAGCGGTTCTCGACGGCTCGCTTCAGAAGCATATGGCTATCATGCAGAACGCCGACATCGAACCATACGAACTGCGGCCATCGTACCGGTCAGTCTGCGCCAAGACACATGACAGCTTCCGCCGACATTCCTACACTTGGTTGCATGATTGAATTCGGTGTCGACACGTGACGACCGGGGTCAGCAATTCATCTTTCAACGGTGGCCTCCACGGCCATGGGGTCTCAAGAGCTTCCCCCTCCGTCTACGTCGTCCCGTTGGCCGACCGTCCATCCCATATCCACCCCATATACGTGCACGCCACGAACAGGGACGTGCTGGGGACGAATTTGAAAAGACCTGGTCAGGCCCGTAGAGACGTCTCCAGAACCCTTCAGAAAGGCATGGAGACCCACTCGTGATGCGTAGGTCAGGGGTTCGATTCTCCTCCCAGGCTCCAGCCCAGGGGTTCCCATCGGATCGGCATCCCATATCCATCCCATATCCGGTACAGGGCGAATTCAAGCGGTGAGTGCAACGACGGCGGCATCGTAGCGGTCTTGAGCTGACTCCCAGTTGTGGATCCTCCGGGGCATGGTGTTGAGGCGGTGGCTGATCACGTCGAGGTCCTGCTGGGAG
>Ga0224558_1000117_pt1 | contig 91666 bp, 78 predicted proteins | sample 714S32024metaG_FD_180682 | JGI IMG/M metagenome (GOLD analysis project Ga0224558, IMG submission 180682) | Peat soil microbial communities from Stordalen Mire, Sweden - 717 S3 20-24 | ecosystem: Environmental > Terrestrial > Soil > Wetlands > Peat | place: Sweden: Norrbotten County, Stordalen... | reverse complement strand
ACCAGGACCGCCGTCGGCGCCCTGCGCAGCATCCAGAAACAGCCACAGAGAGTAGAGAGCTACTTCAGTCAGAAAGATGTGTGCTATGCCGCTGCGTAGCAGAACTTCAGGGCCGGATCAATATTGAAAGTTTTGGAGGCGCGGGCCGGGATCGAACCGGCGCATAAAGGTTTTGCAGACCTCTCCCTTACCACTTGGGTACCGCGCCTTGGCAGGGCTGCCCTATAAAAAATAAACCGGTTCGCTCATCAACCGATTCGTTCCAAACCGCCGTAGCCAACCCGGCCAGGACCGGAGGGCGGAATGGAGCGGGAGACGAGATTTGAACTCGCGACCCTCGCCTTGGCAAGGCGATGCTCTACCACTGAGCTACTCCCGCTTGTTGCAAGATTGAGTATACCGAGGATGCAAAACCAGGTCAAATGGCGGCCGGCTCGAATTGCGTTGTGGCCGAAGACGGGCCCACCAAAGGCAGTATCGCAGTGGTAGCCGGCAGGACAATATCGGACTGCGAACCCTTCCCCTCGCGCACCAATTCCCCATCGCGCATATAAAGAATGCGGCTGGCGATTGCGGCCGCCTCAGGATTATGGGTGATCATCAGCGTGGTCTGGCCCAGTTCCCGGTTGGAGCGCAGCAGCATATGCAGCACCGCATCCGAGCTCTTGGTGTCCAGGTTGCCGGTGGGCTCGTCGGCCAGCACGATGGCCGGACGGGTAATCAGCGCCCGCGCAATGGCGACGCGCTGCTGCTCGCCGCCGCTCAACTCCGAGGGCCGGTGCTGCAGCCGCCCCTGGATCGACAGCAGATCGCACAGATGGTCGAGGTAGGCGCGGTCCAGCGGCTCCTTCTTCCCGTTGACGGTGCGCCCGCTGACCGCGTGGGCGATCTCGATGTTGCCCATCGCGGTGAGCGTGGGCAGCAGGTTGAACTTCTGGAAGACAAAGCCGATGCGGTGCTTGCGCAAGCGCGTGCGCTCACCGTCGTTGAGCGTGGCAAAGTCCACGCCGTCGATCACCACGCGGCCGCTGGTGGCCTGCGTCAGGCCGCCCAGCAGATAAAAGAGCGTGGACTTGCCCGAACCGGAGGGGCCGACAATGGCAACAAACTCTCCTGGCTCGACGGCAAACGAAACCCCGCTCACGGCGGTGACCTGAACTCGGCCCGCCGCGTAAACCTTGGTCAGATTTTCGGCGAGAATGATGGGCGAAGACACTTCGGGCTGCACATCTTCCATTGTAAATGCGTTCCTGCGGAAAGGCGTCCGCATAAACTGCCCAATGTAGCAGTTCTCCGATTGCTGTACACCGAAACCGTGCACTTAAGTGGCTTTTTCCTACTGGGATCCCCACGGACAGGTCTTCGTCCGTGGGGTGGAAGTAAAAGCCACCTTGCACTGCGTTGGCAAGGGCAGATGAATTGGAGAACTGCTCTAACTGCTTTTGAACCTGCTTTCGCTCGATGGCAGAGGCCGCTCACTCGCCATCGAGCATTTCAGGATTGCCGCAGTGTCACCAAGTGCGTTCCGGGTGGTTTTTAAGGGAAAATCCACCCAGAATTTGAACGCGGGTTGCGGCTTCGCTTTATACCAAGCCTGAAAATGCCATCGCTCTGGCTTCGGCTGGCAGAAGGGCCCAAACGAGCAAAAGGGGCGGCCACTTGGAGCATGGCCACCCCTTCAAAAAACAATAAAGCAAAGTCTTCGAGGTGAAATTTGGCACAAAACCCAGCTACCAAAGTTCGACGCCAGCAACTGCCGCTAAACCGGCCGCCAACGCGAAGCTTTGTCCGAAGAGTTTAGATGAAAGAGGGTCCGACGGTGAAGCGCCGTTCGGACCCTCTCAAAAACTACTACCGGCCCCGGCCGCGCGAACTTCCGCCACCGCCACCGCCGCTGCCCTTGCGCGCCTGGTAGCAATCCCGGCAGAAGACCGGACGATCGCCACGCGGTTCAAAAGGCACTGTTGTAGGCTGACCGCAACCGGAACAAATCACAGGTGTTCCCTGTGCCGGAGCCGAACGGTAGCCGGAGCCCCCCTGGTCGTTTTTCTTTGCCTGACGGCAACTCTTGCAACGTTTTGGGGTCGAATAACCACGTTCCTGAAAGAATGTTTGATCGGCAGCGGTGAAGGTGAAATCCTGCCCGCAATCGCTGCAAGTAAGTTGAATATCTCCGGCCATGGGTGTCCTCGTGGAAATTGTACAGCCCAATGTGTCGTTTATGCACAAGGATTCTTTTGAATTGAAAAAACTTGTGTCAGGGATGGATACGCCAGGCCGTTATTCATTCCGGGGCGAGGTCAGGCGGAAGAGTTTTAATGCGTTTTTCATGCGCCTTCAGTGCGTCAGCGGTATAAACGAGCCCAGCTCTTCTCCGCTGGCGGCGGGATGACGGCCAGCCGGGCGCGGCGGATGAACTGGGCGGGCGGATGAACCGAATGGCCCGGCCGCGGTAAACTGGGCTGCATGAGCGCCATTCGTATTGCCGGGGTCATCCCGGCGCGGCTCAGCTCCACGCGGCTCAGCCGCAAGGTGCTGCGCACAATCCATGGCCGGCCGATGGTCGAGTGGGTCTGGCGCGCGGCGCGGGCGAGCGGGCTGATGGACCCGGTGGTGGTGGCCACCGACTCGGAGGAGGTGGCCGCAGTTTGTCGCGAACGGGGGATTCCCGTGGCGATGACCTCGGCCGAATGCCCCAGCGGGTCGGACAGGGTGAGGGAAGTGGCCCGCCAGATCGAGGCCGAGATTTACGTCAACATTCAGGGCGACGAGCCGACGCTGACGCCGGAGTTTTTCCCGCCGCTTTTGGCGCTGTTTGACCGGCCGGAGGTCGAGGTGGCCACGCTGTCGGTTCCCTGTCCGCCTGAGGAGCGAGACAACCCCAACGCCGTCAAGGTGGTCACGGCCCTGGACGGACGGGCGCTCTACTTTTCCCGCGCCACGATTCCATTCGACCGCGACGGCTGTTGCGGTCGCGATCTGGCCCGCGACGGCTGTTGCGGTCTTGAGCCGGTCCGGGATCAGGCGGGAGCGGGGGCGGGCTTCGCGGGCTATCGCAAGCATTTGGGGATTTACGCTTACCGCAAGGCCGCGCTGGAGCGTTTTGCCCAGCTGCCGCCCTCGCCGCTGGAACTGGTCGAGCGGCTGGAGCAACTGCGGCTGCTGGAAAACGGCATTGCCCTTTATGTGGCCGAGGCTCCGGGCGACACCGTTGGCGTGGACACGGAGGAGGATTTGCTGCGGGCCGAGGCGGTGCTGAAGCAGCGCGCGGCGCGCTCAAGCAAGGAGACTCTGTGACCAACGCCATTTACAGCGCCGGATTCGGCTCATCGAGCCGCGGCTATGACGGCGCGCAACTGGGCATGACGCCCACTCGCTTTGCGCAAGGCGGCTGCGGCGAGCAGATCGGCTACGCCACGGCCCCATCGCCCTTTGGCTGGATTGTGGTGGGAGCGACGGCGCGCGGGCTCTGCTGGCTGGCCCTTGCGGCTACCTCCGCCGAGGCCGAGGCCAGCCTGCGCGAGGAGTTTCCCCTGGCCACGCTCGAAGCCGATCCCTCGCTGGCGGGCTGGGTGGCGGCGGCGCTGGCGGAGGTCCGTGGCCCCACGAGCCCATCCAAAAGGCTGGCCCCACCGCAGGTGGACCTTCGCGGGACGGCCTTTCAACTGCGCGTCTGGCAGGCGTTGCGCCAGATTCCGCGCGGCCAGACGCGCAGCTATAGCCAGTTGGCGCGCGAGATGGGCGAGCCGAAAGCGACTCGCGCCGTGGCCCGCGCCTGCGCCATGAATCGCGTGGCCCTGGTCGTCCCCTGCCATCGCGTCGTCGGCGCCACGGGCTCTTTGACCGGCTATCGCTGGGGCCTGGAGCGCAAGCGGCTGCTGCTCGCGGCCGAGCGCGGAAATTCTTGATTTGTCAAAGATTTACGAAGGTTTTGGTTTCCCACCCTTGCGACAAAAACAAAAGGTCGCAAGGATAGGGCCCCCAAACCTCAAGCGGGCACCCAAACCTCAAGCGAAGGTGAGAACCGGCCGCCCCAAACCCTGAAAATGATATTCTCGAGGGGTCAGGAGCAATTACTTATGGCCGCTTCAACGCTGGAAACCACCGCAACGGACTACAAAATCGCCGATCTCAAGCTGGCCGAGTGGGGCCGCAAGGAGATTGCCATCGCCGAGCACGAAATGCCCGGCCTGGTCTCGATCCGCAACAAGTACTCAGCCGCCAAGCCGCTGGCCGGGGTGCGCATCACCGGCTCTTTGCACATGACCATTCAGACGGCGGTCTTGATTGAAACCCTGGTCAGCCTGGGAGCCGAGGTCCGGTGGGCAAGCTGCAACATCTTCTCCACCCAGGACCATGCCGCCGCGGCGATTGCCGCCACCGGCGTGCCGGTCTTCGCCTGGAAGGGCGAGTCGCTGGAAGAGTACTGGGATTGCACCCTCCGGGCGCAGGCCTTCAAGGGCGGCCTGGGGCCGCAGTTGATCGTGGATGACGGCGGCGATGCCACCCTGCTGATCCACAAGGGCTTTGAGCTGGAAAACGGCGACAAGTGGGTCGATGGCCCCGCCTCGAACCACGAAGAGAAGGTCATCAAGGATTTGCTGAAGAAGGTTTATGCCGACGACCCGCGCCACTGGCACAAGGTGGTCAAGGATTGGCGCGGCGTCTCGGAAGAGACCACGACTGGCGTGCATCGTTTGTACAAGATGATGGAGCAGGGCAAGCTGCTGGTGCCGGCCATCAATGTGAACGACTCGGTCACCAAGTCCAAATTCGACAACCTCTACGGCTGCCGGGAGTCGCTGGCCGACGGCATCAAGCGCGCCACCGATGTGATGGTGGCCGGCAAGGTGGCCGTCATCTGCGGCTATGGCGATGTGGGCAAGGGCTGCGCGCACTCGTTGCGCGGCATGGGCGCCCGCGTCATCGTGACGGAAGTGGACCCCATCAACGCGCTGCAGGCGGCCATGGAGGGCTTCGAGGTTACGACCATCGAGGAGACGCTGGGCCGCGGCGACATCTACGTCACCTGCACCGGCAATGTGGACATCATTACCCTCGAACACATGAAGCGGATGAAGGACCAGGCCATCGTCTGCAACATCGGCCACTTCGACAACGAGATTCAAATGGACCCGCTGAACGCCGAGCCGGGCGTCGTCAAGCTCAACATCAAGCCGCAGGTGGACAACTACACCTTCCCCGCAACTGCAAATCTGGCCGCGCACAGCATCTTCGTGCTGGCCGAGGGCCGTCTCGTCAATCTGGGCTGCGCCACCGGCCACCCCAGCTTTGTGATGAGCAACAGCTTCGCCAACCAGACGTTGGCACAGCTTGACCTGTGGGCGAACAAGGACAGTTACAAGGTCGGCGTCTACGTGCTGCCCAAGAAACTGGATGAAGAGGTCGCCCGGCTGCACCTGGACAAGATCGGCGTCAAGCTGACGACACTTTCGCCCCGGCAGGCCGACTATCTGGGCGTGCCGGTCGAGGGGCCGTACAAGGCGGAGAATTACCGGTACTGACCACCTGCGGTGGGGCAGACGCTCGCTACTCGCTCGCAGTAGATTTGAGGTTTCCCAGGCCCCAGAAACGGGGTCTGGGAAACCCCGCCCATTTCTTTTCTGGCCATTTTCGGCACCCTTCGGCCGCGCTTAGCGCAGGCGGCAACGTCGCGCCCTGACACGAAGCGGATTTCTGCAACACACTCTGCGAACGAAAATCAATTTTTTGCGGCTATTTTGCTGCTTTGCTCACTGCTCTGCTTCCGCTTGCGGCCACCTTCCGCTTGCGGCAAAACAGATGGTGCCAGAGCCTCCACAGCGAACCATGCAGCAGGCGGGTCTGCTCGGCCTTCAGAGCAGCATAGGAGCGTTCCACGTAAACGTCGAACTCCGGCGGCCAGCCGATGGTCGAGCGGCGCTCGGTGAAGTCGCCCTCGGCCCACTGGGCCGCCACCGCCTTGTAACCCACCACGTGAGTGACAAAGTCGAGCAGGCAGTGCGGCATCTGCTCCTCGATGATCAGATAGGCCTTCTCGATGATGATCTTTTCGCGGACGTCGTTGAGGGGCATGAAGATGGTGGTCACCCACAGCATCCATTCCTTCAATTCGCTGTCGAGAATCGGAAAGCTCTGCGTCTTGCCCTGCTTTTTGAGCAGCGAGCGGTAGGCAATCGTGCCCGCCTCGGAGGCGACGTAGAGGGGGCCGTAGAACTCGTTGAGGCGCTTGTTGACCAAGCGAAGCTTGTCGCGCCGACGGGCCAGCATCCGGGCGCTCAGGAAGGTGGCCAGGTAGCCGACAAAGGCGAGAACAACGGTGAGGATGGCCGCGCCTTGCAGGGAATTCGGGAGGAAGATTGCCGGTAGATCCATCGCGCACCTTGTTTGCCGACGAGTATACGCGCGGAGGCCGATGGAAGGACAGAGCAAACCTCCACGGCTGGAAGAACGGGCTCGGCTGGAAGGGGCAGGCTCCTTGATCTCCGCCGATGCGGAGTTTTGGCGCCGGCTGGCTTTGGGGCTCCTTCACAGGCTGGCTGAAGAGCGGGTTGGAGTGCATTTCTGCTTTCTGCCGCGCAGCAGCCCTGGGGCGCGGCTTATAGCGGAACCAGAGTAGCTTTATCCCGGAAGCAAGCCCGCGCCCGTCAAGTCTGCGCTCATCAAGCCTGCGTCGCGGTTTGTTTCCGGCCCCGGCGGCGCAGCAGCCAGTCCATCGAGCCGCCCTGAATGACGATGGAGAAGACGACGACGAGATAGGTGGCGCCGAGAATCCAGGAGCGGCCGAGCGCCGCTGGGACCGAGAGCGCCAAGGCGATGGAAAGGCCTCCGCGCAGGCCACCCCAGGTGAGCACAAAAGTGGAGCTGCGGTGGCCGGGCTGCATCAGGCGCACCAGCGCCAGCAGGGCAACGACGGCCCCCAGTCGCACCGCGTTGACCGAGAGAATGGCCGCCACTCCGGCCCACAGCGCCGGCCCGTCCACGGTGACCGCTATGATCTCCAGGCCAAGCAGAACAAAGAGCACGAAGTTCTGAATCTCGTCGATCACCTTCCAGAAGCGGTCCACGTTTTCGTGGTCCACGCATTCCCGGGGCTGGCGCCGGTTGAAGTGGCGCAGCGCGATTCCGGCCACCACGGCCTCCAGTGGGGCAGACAAATGCAGCGCATCGGCCAGGACGTAGCCGCCCAGCGCCAGCGCCACGGTGAAAAGAATGTCCACCTGGTAGGCGTTAACCCGGCGCATCAACTGCGATGTGGCCCAGGCGGCCAGGATGCCAGCCAGAATGCCGCCGCCGGCCTTCAGCAGCAACATGCCGGCGATCTGCCAGGGTGCCGGCGCATGGCCGCGCGCAACCTCGAGCAGGGTGAGAAAGAGCACCGCGCCGAGGCCGTCGTTGAAGAGCGATTCACCGGCCAACTGGGCCTGAATGGGCTTGGAAACCCCGGTCCGGCGCAGCATTTCCAGCACGGCGACAGGGTCGGTGGGCGAGATGAGCGCGCCAAACAGGAGGCACTGCATCCAGGGAATCCGCAGGCCCGTCAGCAGGAACATCAGTCCGGCCACCAGAAAGACCGAGAGGAGGGTGCCCACGACGGAAAACAGCGAGACGGCGAGTTTTTCCCGTGCCAGTTGCTCCAGATCGAGCAGAAAAGCCCCGGCAAAGAGCAGCAGCGGCAGCATGCCGTGCAGGATGACGCTCTCGAAGTCGATGTGGCGGACCAGGTTCAGCGCCCACGCATGAAACTGCGGGGCCGCATGGCCCGCGCCCATCAGGCAGACCGAAGCCAGCACCGTCAGCAGCATGGTCCCGACGGTGATCGGCAGTTTGAGCCAGCGGGCGCTGAGCAGTCCGAAGATGGCCGCGGTGGCGAACAGGACGCTGAGGACTTCCAGAGTACTCATTGAGGCGACCCGCGAAGGGGATACGTCCATGGTATCGGAAGAACTTGGGAGCGGCTCGGCAGGACGCCTGCAGCGGGCCCAACTGGCCACCGCGAAAAAATCGACCGGCGTTGCCGGAGGGCCGGTCAACGTCTCGCGCGCTTGATTCCGGCAACCTAAGGTCTGGCAGGGCATCCAAGCAATAAGGCAATTTTCGACTGAACGTAGAGTTGCCAGGTGTGTACTGTGTGGCTTTTGCTTTCCCCCCAGTGACGAAGGCCTGTCGCCGGGGGCCCTGGAGCGAAAAGAGTCACTCAGCGGCTGCGGTTTCTGTGTGGAGCAATTAGAGAACCGCTATAACCGGCAAGATTCCCCAACCCGAATCAAGGAGATCCCTTTATGCCCACGATTACCACCAAAGACGGAACGCAAATTTATTACAAGGACTGGGGCACGGGTCAGCCCGTGGTTTTCAGTCACGGCTGGCCTTTGAGCGCCGATGCCTGGGAGGACCAGATGGTGTTTCTGGGCACGCACGGCTATCGCGTGATTGCGCACGACCGCCGCGGCCATGGGCGATCAAGCCAGCCCTGGGATGGAAACAATATGGACACCTACGCCGACGATCTGGCGGCGCTGACCGAGGCGCTCGACCTGAAAAGCGCGATTCATGTCGGCCACTCCGCCGGCGGCGGCGAGGTTGCCCGTTATATCGGCCGCCACGGCACGAAGCGGGTCGCCAAGGCGGTGCTGATCGGCGCGGTGACGCCGCTAATGCTGAAAACGGGAGCCAATCCCGGCGGATTGCCTTTGGAAGTGTTCGATGGAATTCGCGCCGGTGTTCTGGCTGACCGCTCGCAGTTCTTCAAGGATTTGACGGCGGCTTTCTATGGGGCCAACCGGCCTGGTTCGACGGTTTCTCAAGGCCTGCGGGACTCGTTCTGGCTGCAAGGGATGACGGCCGGATTCAAGGCCGTTTTGGACTGCATCAAGGCCTTCTCAGAGACTGACTTTACAGAAGACCTGAAAAAGATCGACGTGCCCACGCTGATCATGCATGGGGACGACGACCAGATCGTGCCCATTAACGACTCGGCGCTGCTTTCGGTTGCGCTTGTGAAGGGAGCAACGCTGAAGGTCTATCCAGGCGCGCCGCACGGGTTGTGCTCAACCCTCAAGAACCAGGTGAACGCCGACCTGCTGGACTTCATCAAAGGGTAAATTCCGCTCATCCCAGCATCTTGGCGGCTTCCTTGGCGAAGTAGGTGACGATGAAATCGGCCCCGGCGCGGCGAATGCCAAGGAGGGATTCGAGGATGGCGCGGTCGCGGTCGAGCCAGCCCAGTTCGAAGGCCGCCTGGAGCATCGAATATTCCCCCGAAACCTGATAGGCGCCGATGGGCACACCCACTCGTTCGCGCGCCGCGCGGATCACGTCCAGGTAGGGCATGGCCGGTTTCATCAGAATCATATCCGCGCCCTCTTCAAGGTCGAGGTCGATCTCGCGCAGGGCCTCGCGCAGGTTGGCGCCGTCCATTTGGTAACTTTTGCGGTCGCCGAACTGGGGCGCCGAGTCGGCTGCCTCGCGGAAGGGTCCGTAGAAGGCCGAGGCGAACTTCGCGGCGTAGCTGAGGATGGGCGTTTGCTGGCAGCCGCAGCCGTCGAGCGCGCGGCGGATGGCCCTGACGCGGCCGTCCATCATGTCGCTGGGGGCCACCACATCGGCTCCGGCTTGGGCCAGGCTGACGGCCGTGCGGGAGAGCAAATCCAGGGAGCTGTCGTTGTCCACGTCAAAACCGTGCGGAGTTTCGACGATCACGCCGCAATGGCCGTGGCTGGTGTACTCGCAGAGGCAGACGTCGGCGATGAGCACCAGCTTTTTGGCCGCGGCGGTCTGCTTCAGCGCGCGCAGACCCTGCTGCACAATGCCGTTCTCATCCCATGCGCCGGAGCCCCGCTCGTCCTTGGCCTCGGGCAGGCCGAAGAGCAGCAGGCCGCCCAGGCCGAGGCTGACGGCCTCCTCGGCCTCGCGCACGGCTTCGTCTACCGAGAGGTTGAAGACCCCCGGCATGGAGCCCACGGCGCGGCGCACCCCCTCGCCGGGGGTGAGAAACAAGGGGTAGATCAGGTCGCCGGGGGCGACGGCCGTCTCCCGCACCAGCGCCCGCATGGATTCGGTGCGCCGCAGCCGGCGCATGCGCGTCTCAGGAAAGCTCATGGCGTCGATTGTACTCTTGAGGTGCGCGCCGGAGAAGATCGCCCGTGGCCGCGCCGGACGGGTAGCGCATGCGGGTCAAATCCTCCGCTGTTAATATCTCTTTGATGAAATCTCCCGAGTTCATGCCTGTTGCCACGCCACCGGTCGCCGCGCCGGAGGAAGGCCGAGCGCCTTTGCCCCTGGCAGGCATCAGCCAGGACGAATTGCGGCTATCCCGCCGGGTTCAATGGGCCCAGGCGCTGGTGCTTGCCGCGCTCTTTGCGTCCCCGGCCATTCTGTGCCTTCGCGAATCGTGCGTGAATGACCCGGATGTGTGGTGGCACCTGCGCGCCGGGGAGTGGATTCTGCAGCACCGCGCCGTGCCGCAGACCGATCCCTTCTCCAGCTTCGGCGCGGGAAAATTCTGGGCAGCCTACAGCTGGCTCTTCGAAATGTTGATCTGGAGGCTTTTTCAGAGCCTGGGCCTGGTGGGCATCGTGGCCTACACGGCTGGAATGGCGGTGGCCATCACGGTGGTTTTGCATCGGCTGATCCGGCGCTTGCAGGCCGACTTCACCCTCGCGGTGCTGCTGACCCTCGCCGCCAGCTACAGTCTGACGCGCCTCTATACGCCGCGCCCATGGCTGTTCACGGTGCTGTTTTTCGCGCTCGAACTCGATCTTCTGATCGCGGCGCGCCGCACCGGCAAGATGCGCGGGCTGCTGTGGCTGCCGGTGATCTTTGCGCTGTGGGCCAATCTGCACATTCAATTCATCGATGGTCTGGTGGTGCTGGCGATTGCCTGGGCCGAGGCCGTCGCGGCCTGCCGCTGGAGCGCGGTTCAGACGCGCCTGCGTCCCGGCTGGCTGGGTTGCGTCTCGGTGGCCTGCCTTCTGGCGCCGCTGGCGAATCCCTACGGCTGGAGGATTTACCAGGTCGCCTACGATCTTGCTTCGCAGTCCGGCGTTCTGGACAAGGTGACGGAGCTGTCCGCGATGCCCTTTCGCCGTCTCGACGACTGGTGCGTGCTTTTGTTGGCTCTGGCCGCTGTCGCCGTGCTGGCCAGGGCCCGCCGCCTGGAGTTCTTTGAGATTCTGCTGCTGGCCTTCTCCATCCTCGTCTCCTTTCGCTCACAGCGCGACGTATGGGTGGTGGTGATCGCGGCCAGCGCTATTCTGGCTTCCGGGCTCAAGGGTGAGGATCAGAACCGGCTCCGGCTGACGGTCTCCTTTGCTCCATTAGTGGCGGTTCTCACCGGTCTGGCGGTGTTGCTGGGATTTTGCGCGCTGCGCGTGAATAATGCCGGACTGGGCGCGAAGCTGGCCGAAAGCCTGCCCGTTCGCGCGGTGGAAGTGGTGAAAGAAAAGGGCTGGAGCGGACCTCTTTATAACGACTACAACTGGGGCGGCTACCTGATCTGGGCTCTGCGCCTGCCGGTCAGCATCGATGGGCGCGCCGCGCTTTATGGCGATGAGCGGATCAACCGCTCGGTGGCCACCTGGAGCGGAGGGCCGGATTGGGCCACCGATCCTGATCTGCGGAAGGCGGGAGTGGTGATCGGGCCGGTTGGGGCGCCGCTGACGCAGTTGCTGCGCCTGGACCCGAGCTTCGAGTTGGCCTATGAAGACAAACTGGCGGCGGTCTTTGTCGCGCGCCCGGCCTCGTCTTCAGCGGCGGCAGCAAGTCCCCGGCCGCCGGCGGCCAGGTAGCGGCGATTCCGACTATTTTTACCCATCCCGAACAGAAGTTGCTCCGTGGCGTGGAAATCCACTCACGTTTCAAGCCCACGCAACGATAAATAGAAGGGGAGATGGTCTATATGGCGACGCGCCCAACGGCAAAGATTGACGATTCGGCCCAGAAGCAGACAAGTGAACTCCGCTATGTGGCGCGCCAGCCGATTCTGGATCTGCACAGCAGGGTGCATGGCTACGAGTTGCTGTTCTGGAATGGACGCAAGCCGTTCGTTCGCGCCGACAGCGACCTGGCGACCCGCACCATGCTCGACAATTCGGTCGTTTTCGGGCTGGAAGAGCTGGCGCGCGGGCTGCCGGCCTTTGTAAACTGCACTGCGGAATCGCTGACTGAGGAGTGGGTGAAGGTTTTGCCTCCCGACATGACGGTCCTGGAACTGTCCTCCAGTGCGGAGCCTACGCCGTATCTGCTGGCGGTTTGCCGCAAACTGAAGGCGTCGGGCTTCCGGCTCGCGCTGGCCGATTTCACCGGCAGGCTGGAGTCCGGCCCCCTGGCCAATCTGGCCGACTACATCAAGGTGGATATAGCCAAGGTCGATGCCGCCAAGCGCCGCAATCTGCTCGACTGGCTGGGCGGCACGCCGGCTTGCCTGGTGGCGCAGAATGTGGAGACGCAGAAACAGTATGAGCAGACCCGCAAGGAGGGCTTCGAACTCTTTCAGGGTTACTACTTCTGCCGTCCGGAGCCGTTGCAGAGCCACAAGATTCCTGGCAACCGCCTGGTTCATCTGGAAATCATGGAGGATCTGCAGAACGCCCCCGTCGACCTGCAGCGCATGAGCCAGTTGGTGATGTGCGACGCCTCGCTGACCTATCGGCTGCTGCGGCTGGTAAATTCGCCGGTCTGCGCCATGCGCCAGGAGGTGACCTCGATCCAGTCGGCGTTGATGCTGGTCGGAGAATCGGCCTTCCGGCGCATCGCCATGCTGGCCATCGCCAGCGACTTCAGCATCGACCAGCCGCCGGAGATTCTTCGCATGGCCTTCGAGCGGGGGCACTTCTGCGAATTGGCGGCCAACCTCTGCGGACTGAATCCCAGCGAGCAGTACCTTATCGGCATGGTCAGCCTCTTCCCGGCGATGCTGCGCATTCTCCCCGAAGACCTGGTGCGGTTGCTGCCTCTGCGCGAGAAGGCGCGCGATGCTCTGCTGGACAAGGAAATCCCGGAGGGTATTCTGCTGCGCTGGATTGTCTGTCAGGAGTACGGAAACTGGGCCGAATGCGATGAGATCGTCCGCTCCAATGGCCTGCATCACGACCAGGTCATGCGCTGCCACGCCGATGCGGTTAAATGGGCCGAAGAGGCGCTGAAGTCCAACGCCTGAGCGGCAGCGGGCGGAATCCATTCCACAAGTCAAAATCCATCTATAGAACCGAAGAAGATCAGAAACAGAAGAAGTTCGCCGGCGAAAATGGAAAAATTGGCCGCCGCCCTGGCGGTTTGCACCCGTCCAGCGTTATTCCTTTTATATTCCTGACGCTTTTTTTACGATTTATATGAAAGAGTTAAAGTGGAATGCAGTGCTCGCTTATGACCACACCTGAAACCGGAGAGATGCTGGACCACTACCGTCTCGATGCGGCCGTGGCGCGCAGCGGCATGGCGACGCTCTTCAAGGCGACCGACCTGCGGGATGGCCGGCAGGTGGCCATCAAGGTTCCCCACGCGGAGATGGAGGCCGATCCGGTGCTGGTCGAGCGGTTCAGGCGCGAGCAGGAGATCGGCCAGACGCTGAACCACCCCGGCGTGGTGAAGACCTTCGACGGGGAAGAGCGCAGCCGCCTCTATATGGTGATCGAGTGGGTCGAGGGCCGGCTGCTCCGGTCGATTCTGAACCAGGAGCACAGGCTTTCCATCGAGCGGGCAACGAAATTTACGCTGGAAATCTGCGACGCCCTGGACGGCATGCACAAGCACGGGGTGGTCCACCGCGATCTGAAGCCGGAAAACATCATGGTCGACGATCAGGATCACATCAAACTGATCGATTTCGGCATTGCGATGAAGCAGGACGCGCGGCGGCTGACCTTCGTCGAGATTTCGGCCGCCCTGGGCACGCCCGATTACATCTCCCCGGAACAGGTGAAGGGGCGGCGCGTGGATCAGCGCAGTGACATCTACTCGCTGGGCGTGATGCTCTACGAGATGCTGGCCGGCGAGCCTCCCTACAGTGGGCCGAATCCGCTGGCGGTGATGAACGAGCGGCTGCTGCACGATCCCCGGCCGGTGCGCAAGCTGCGGGCCGAGATTCCGGCCGAGTTGGAGGAGATTCTGAAGCGGGCGCTCGAACGGGAGCCGCGGCACCGCTACCAGACGGCGAGCGAGATGGCCTGGGAGTTGGAACACCAGGAACTGGTCGGCGTCGAGGATGGTCCGCGTCGGCCCGCGTCGCGCGGCATTCGCTGGCCGGGGGCGCGCCGCATGATGCTCTACGCGGCGCTGGCGCTGGCGCCGATTTTGCTCTTCGGGCTGATGATGGCGCTGGCTCGACGGTAGTAGCCTGTAACGCACTTCCTCTTTCCTTTCAACCCCCACAGAGATTCGCTTCGGCCAGTCGCCCACCCCACCGCTTACACTGGTGGAGCGGGAGGGATCGGCCTGCCGCTTGAACTGTCGCAATCTGTTTTCGTTTCAGTGAATTACAGAAGGGGGACAGAATGCGCTCTGTTGCAAATTTCAGTGCTCAATTTCAGCTTCAGAGCGCGATTCATGAGATGAGAAGCGGTCTTCGGCTGCTATATTGAATTTCCGGGATTTTCCACCGATCGAGTGTTCTTTGCCCAGCAACGGCTTTTGTAGAGAATGTGTGTGACCGCCAGCGCAGCGCACGCATGCAAAAGAAAATCAGGCGGGGAAAGTTCGCATGGCGCAGATATTCAGCCGCAGTTCCAATGCATTGGCCCGCGCGAGCCTGGTTTTGGCGGGGCTAATGGTGGTTGCCCTGGGGGTCGCGCTGGACCAGTTGCAGCGTTCGCCCTGGGTGACGCGGCAGGGCCAGCGCCCGGACCAGCCGGTGCCTTTCAGCCACAAGCACCACGTGCAGGGAATGGGGCTGCAATGCCAGTACTGCCACGTCACCGTGGAGCGGTCGAGCTACGCCGGAATCCCGCCGACCAGAATTTGCATGAACTGCCACGCGCAGCTCTGGACCAACGCGCAACTGCTGGAGCCGGTGCGGCAGAGTTGGGCGACCGGCGAGCCGATTGCGTGGACCAAGGTGCACGACCTGCCGGATTTTGTTTACTTCAACCACTCGGTCCATGTGAACAAGGGAATTGGCTGCGCGACCTGCCACGGCCGCGTGGACCAGATGCCATTGATGTACGCCCAGAACACGCTGCAAATGGAGTGGTGCCTGGATTGCCACCGCAACCCGGCGAAGTACCTGCGGCCCACCAGCCAGATTTACAACATGGCCTGGGAGGCGCCGTCGGAGGAGCATCCTGCGTGGTGCGCGGCGGGCAATGAGAGGGTGGGCGTGCCGACAGCCCAGAGCGTGGATTGCGCGACCGAAGAGCGGGGCGGAAACCCGGTCGGGGCGGGCGGCGAGAAGGCCGCGCTCGGCCTGCCGGCGACTGGCGCGCACGGGCAGGCCGGCAATTCTGATTCGGCCGGCAATCTTGCCGCGGCTGCGCTTGGAACTGCGCCGGTTTACAGGAAATTGACCAGCCAGAACGAGTTGGGCCATTTCCTCGTCGATCAGTACAAGATTCGCACCCCCAGGGAACTGACCAGTTGCGAGGTCTGCCACCGATGAGCGAAAGAATGAAGAGGGGGAACAAAAACGCGGCCGGGGAGTGGGCTGGGCAGGCCTCCGCCCCGGACTTCGTCCCGGACACCGGTCCAGACTCCGATCTGGACTCCAGTTCGGTCTCCGATCTGGTCTCCGACCCGGTTTCACGGCGCGGCTTCATGAAGCTGATGGGCGCATCGATGGCGCTGGCCGGACTTGCCGGCTGCACCAAGCAGCCCGACGAGTCGATTTACCCCTATGTGAAGTCGCCGGAAGACCTGGTGCTGGGCAAGCCGATGTACTTTGCCACGGCGCACCCGTTCGCCACTGGCGCCGTGCCGCTACTGGTCAAAAGCGACGAGTTTCGCCCCATCAAGATCGACGGCAACCCCGAGCACCCCTGCAACCAGGGCGCATCGGACCCGTTCACGCAAGCGGCGCTGCTGGACTTTTATGATCCGGACCGCTCGCAGCACGTGACCTATCGCGGCGAGAACCGCGAGTGGGCGGAGTTTGCGCAGGCGCTGCGGCAGAAGATGGCCAGCAGCCGGGACGGAAGCGGAATTTATATTCTCTCCGCGACGGTCACCTCGCCCACGCTGGCGCGGCAGTGGCGGGCCGTTCAGGCGGCGTGGCCCAAAGTGAAGCTGGCGCAGTACGATCCGGCCATCGCCGGGACGGCGGCGGCCAGTGGGCTGAATCTTCAGTATGATTTGGCCGGGGCTGACGTGATCGTCTCGCTGGACGCGGATTTTCTCTCGGGGGCGGCGTTTCCCGGCTTCCATCAACTGGTCCGCGCCTACGCCGAGCGGCGCAAGGAGCCGGAAAAGTGGATGAACCGGCTCTATTCGGTCGAGAGTACGCCGACCACGACCGGGCTGAAGGCTGACCACCGGCTGGGCCTGCGGGCGAGCGAGATTCCCGCCTTTGCGGCGGAGTTGGCCAGGGCCGTGGGCGTGGCGGGCGTCGAGCCTCGGGCCTATCAGTGGACGGAGGCCCAGAGGAGGTTTCTGGCCGCCGTGGCCAGGGATTTGAAGGCTCACGCGGGCCGGAGCGCGGTGATCCCAGGACTCTATCAGGATGAGTCAGTGACGGCGCTGGCTCTGGCTATCAACAATGCCCTGGGCAATTCGGGCCGGACGGTTTTCGTCGCGGCGGAGCCGGTGAATCCGCTGCCTTCGGACCAGATTGCGGATTTGAAGGCGCTGGTGGCCGATCTGAATGCGGGCAAGGTGGATTGGCTGGTGATCTTGAACGCCAATCCGATTTATTCCGCGCCCGCCGACCTGGATTTTGCCGCGGCCTTCGACAAAGCCAATGTCGTGGCCCACCTGGGCTCGCATCTGGACGAAACGGGGCAGATTTCCCACTGGCACATTCCGGCGGCGCATTTTCTGGAGTCGTGGTCGGACGCTCGGGCCTGCGATGGGACGGTTTCGATTGTGCAGCCGATGATCGACCCGCTTTACGGCGGAAAAACGGCGCACCACGTCTTGCAGGCGCTGCTGGATGAGCCGGGGTTGAGTCCGTACGAGGCGGTGCGCGCGACCTGGCGGCCGGTGATCGAAAAAGGCCTCAAAAAGCCGGAGGGTGACGGCCAGCCGGAGGGCGGCGGCAAGACGGAAAGCGGCGTGAAGCCCGAGGGCGAAGACTTCGAGGCGGGCTGGCGCCAGGCGCTGCACGCGGGCTGGATCGAGGGCACGGCGTTTGAGAAGAGCTCGAAAAACGGCGGGGACGCGGCCTTTCACGGAAAAATCCCCGCGCCCTTGGCGAAGAATTCGCTGGAGATCATCTTCCGGCCCGACCCGAACATCTACGACGGCCGCTGGTCGAATGTGGGCTGGCTGCAGGAGCTGCCCAAGCCGGTGACCAATCTGAGCTGGGACAACGCGGCCATCGTCTCTGGGGCGACGCTGACGAAGTTGGGACTGGAAGAGGACGACATCGTCGAGTTGACGGTGGGCGCGGGCAGGGTGACGGCGCCGGTGATCGCGGCCCCAGGGCACCCGGACAATTCGGTCACGGTTCACCTGGGCTATGGCCGCGAGTTTGCCGGGCGCGTGGGCTCGGGCGCGGGCTTCAACGCTTTTCTGATTCGCAACACCTGGGCTCCGTTTTACGCGACCGGATCAATCAGAAAGCTCGACGGCAAGTGGGGCGTGGCGATTACCAAGAGCCACTTCCAGGACCACCGGCCGAAGGCCTTCGGCGGCCAGGGCAACGGCAACAACTCGCTCGAAGCCGGCGAGGCGATCAACGAGCGCGGCATCATCCGCTACGCGACGCTCGAGGAGTTCAAGGCCAATCCCGGCTTCGCCAACGAGAGCGAGGGCCACACCGGAGGCGAGGGTCACACCAGGACCAACCGGGAGAATACGCTCTTCCCCAACTGGGAGTACAAGGACAACGCCTGGGGAATGTCGATCGACATGGCGAGCTGCGTGGGCTGCAACGCCTGCATCGTGGGCTGCTACGCGGAGAACAACATCGCCGTGGTGGGCAAGCAGCAAGTGAGGATCGGGCGGAACATGCAGTGGCTGCGCATCGACACCTATTTTGAGGGCGATCTGGCCGCCCCGCGGGCCCACTTTCAGCCGATGACCTGCCAGCAGTGCGAAAACGCGCCCTGCGAGCAGGTTTGCCCGGTGGGGGCGACCGTGCACACGCCCGAGGGGCTGAATATGATGGTCTACAACCGCTGCGTGGGCACCCGCTACTGCTCGAACAACTGCCCCTACAAGGTGCGCCGCTTCAACTTCCTGCTCTACTCGGACTTCGAGACCGAGAGCCTGAAGCTGATGCGCAACCCCGACGTGACGGTGCGCTCGCGCGGCGTGATGGAAAAGTGCACCTACTGCGTGCAGCGGATTTCGGCGGCTAGGATCGAGGCCGACAAGGAGAACCGGGCCATCCGCGACGGCGAAATCCAGACCGCCTGCCAGCAGGCCTGCCCGGCCGCGGCGATCACCTTCGGCAACCTCAACGACCGGCAGAGCAAGGTCGCGAAACTCCAGGCCGGCGAGCGCAGCTACCAGGTGCTCGCCGATCAGAATACCCGTCCGCGGACGACTTATGTGGCCGCGGTGCTGAATCCGAATCCTGAACTGGAAGATGAGCCGGTCGAGCACTCGCCGGCGAAGGATTGAGAGGCACAAAGCGAAGTGAAACGCGACCCCGAACGCGAAGAGCGGATCAGCCTCGAAGAGCGGATTGACCCCGCGACCGGGGAGTTCCGCGTCATCGCGCCGGGCCAGAGCTTCCAGTCGGTCACCGAGAAGATCACGCGCATTGTGCTGACGCCCGCGACGCCGCTGGGCTGGCTGGCGCTGTTTGGCCTGGGTGGCGCACTGGCCTCTGTGCTGCTGGTGGCCGTGACCTGGCTCTTTCTGAAGGGCACCGGCATCTGGGGGATTACGCAGCCGGTGGCCTGGGGCTTTGCCATCATCAACTTTGTCTGGTGGATCGGCATCGGCCACGCCGGTACGCTGATCTCGGCCATTCTGCTGCTGTTCAAACAGGGCTGGCGCAACTCGATCAACCGCTTCGCCGAGGCCATGACGATTTTTGCCGTGGTCTGCGCCGGCATGTTCCCGCTGATTCACATGGGCCGTCCCTGGCTGGCCTACTGGGTCTTCCCTCTTCCCCTCACGATGAATGTGTGGCCGCAGTTCCGCTCGCCGCTGGTGTGGGACGTCTTCGCGGTTTCGACTTACGCGACCATCTCGGTGGTCTTCTGGTACATCGGCATGGTGCCCGACTTCGGCACCCTGCGCGACCGCGCCAAATCGAAGTTTGCGCAGCACTTTTACGGCCTCTGCTCGCTGGGCTGGCGCGGCTCGGCGCGCCATTGGTCACGCTATGAGACGGCTTCGCTGCTGTTGGCCGGGCTGGCCACGCCGCTGGTGCTCTCGGTGCACACGGTCATCAGCTTCGACTTCGCCGTGGCCGTTTTGCCCGGTTGGCACACCACCATCTTCCCGCCTTATTTTGTGGCCGGGGCGATTTACTCCGGCTTCGCCATGGTGCTGACGCTGGCCATTCCGCTGCGCAAGTTCTACCACCTGGAGGGGCTGATTACCGAGCGTCATATCGACAATATGGGTAAGGTGCTGCTGGCCACCGGCCTCATTGTGGCTTACGGCTACGGCATGGAGGCCTTCATGTCCTGGTACTCGGCCTCGCACTGGGAGGCCTTCATGATGTGGAACCGCATCTTCGGGCCGATGGGCTGGTCGTACTGGGTTCTGATTACCTGCAACCTGGCCATTCCGCTGACGACGCTGTGGTCGCGCCGGCTGCGCACCTCGATGCCGTTCATGTTCTGCCTCTCGCTTGTGGTCAATGCGGGGATGTGGTTTGAGCGCTTCGTCATTATTGTCACCAGTCTCTACCGCGACTTTCTGCCCTCGGCGTGGGGAACCTACCGCGCGACCAAGTGGGACTATATGGTTTATGTGGGGACACTGGGCTTGTTCATAGCGCTATTTCTGCTTTTTGTGCGCTTTCTGCCCATGATCCCCATCTCCGAGATTCGCACCATGCTGCCGGGAGCCAAGGTGAAGCTTCCGGCCGAGGCCACGACGGCAACGGAGGCTGGAGACTGATGCCCCCACGCGAAGGAATCTACGGATTGCTGGCTGAATTCGATACTCCGGGCGAGCTGGTGAGGGCCGCGCGGCAGGCGCGCCTCGACGGCTGGCGGCGGCTGGACTGCTATACGCCTTACCCGGTCGAAGAGGCGGCCGAGGCCATCGGATTTCATCGCAACAAAGTGCCGCTGGTGACGCTGGTTGGTGGGCTGATGGGCCTGGTGGCGATGTTCCTGCTCGAGACCTGGATCTCGGTGTGGGCTTTTCCCTTGAACATTGGCGGCCGGCCGACTTACTCCTGGCCAGCCTTCATTGTGCCCGCCTTCGAGTGGACGATTCTCTTCGCGGGCTTGTCGGCGGCCTTCGGAATGCTGGCGCTCAACGGGCTGCCAGCGCTTTATCACCCGCTCTTCAACGCGCCCAACTTCCGCGATGGAGCCACCACGGACAAGTTTTTCCTCTGCCTGGAGGCGCTGGACCCCAAGTTCGACCTGGCGGAGGCGAAAAAGTACCTGGAGAGCTTTCAGCCGGTTTCGGTGGTGGAGGTGGAGTACTGATGGGAGCGAGCCGCCTCAAAAACAGGGATCGGAGATCAGGGATCAGGGATCAGGGCCCGCGCCTTACCCTTTCGCCTTCTTTCTGGCGAAAGGGAGGAAGACCATTGGCCTTCGCATACATTTCGGCAATGCTCCTTGTCTCCGGCTGCCGCCAGGACATGCAGAACCAGCCGAAGCTGATTCCGCAGCGGGGTTCGGAGTTCTTTGCCGACCAGCGCGGTGCACGTCCGCAGGCGGCCAACACCGTGGGCCGCGGCCAGTTGCGCGCGGACAGCTACTTTTATACCGGCGTCGTTCAGGGCGCCAACGGCTACCGCGAGGAAAAGAACGAAATGCCTTTTCCGGTGACCATCGAGGTGCTGCGGCGCGGCCAGGAGCGCTTTAACATCAACTGCTCGCCCTGCCACTCGCGGGTGGGCAACGGGCTGGGCGAGATTGTGCAGCGCGGCTACAAGACGGCCGCGAATTTCCACGATCAGGTGCGCCTTTCGCAGCCAATCTCGCATTATTTTTATGTGATGAGCCACGGTTACGGGGCCATGCCGGATTACTCGGCGCAGTTGATGCCCGTCGATCGCTGGGCGGTGGCGGCCTACATTCGCGCGCTGCAGTTGAGCCAGGCGGCCACGGTCGCGGACCTTCCCCAGGGCGCACCGGTGCGCAGCCTGAAGGAGATTGCGCGGGAAAAGCGCTTGCCGGAGAGCTTTGCCGAGCCGTGGAAGCTGCCCGCGACGGCCGTTCAGGCCCTTCCGCCCGAAGCGAAGCAGGGAACACCGGCGCTGGCTCCGGCCAATGCGGCGAACCCGAAGCTGCTGATTCCGCAGAACAAGCAGAACAAGCCGGCCCCGGCGGCCGTGAGGTGAGGATGAACGAAATGGCTCACGAGAGGCACGACGCCAAGACACTTCCCGCCGAACTGGGCGCGCCGGCCCTGGTCGATGGCTGGCTGAGGCGCGCACTGTCGATCGGCGCGGCCTTCTCGGTGATTGCCGCGGGCCTGGGATTTCTGGATGGGCGCGGATTCGACGCCGATCACCTGCTGCGCGCCTGGCTGCTGGGGCTGGTGCTGACCTTCGGCTTCGCGGTGGGCGGGCTGGCGCTGCTGATGCTCCAGTACTGCACGGGCGGCAAATGGGGCCTGCTGTTGCGCCGTCCGCTGGAGGCGATGAGCCGCACCCTGCCGCTGGTCTTCGCTTACTGGGTGGTGGTGGCGCTCTCGCTCAGGAAGCTTTACCTGTGGGCGGCGGTGGGCGACGTGAAGGCGGCGCTGCAATCGGGCTGGATCAACGAAGTCCAGGCCCACGCCATCGCATTCAAGCGGCCGATGCTGAACCCGGCGGCCTTCACCTGGGTCAGCCTGCTCTGCTTTGCCATCTGGAGCTTCTACACCTGGCGGCTGAATGCGCTGGGGTTGAAGCGCGACGCCGATTCTGCCGCCAGCACGCCCTTCTGGATCAAGAAAATGGAGAACATCAGCGGTCCCGGCATGGTGGTCTACGCCCTCACCATGACGGCCGCGGTAATTTACTGGGTGATGTCGCTCGATCCCACCTGGTACTCGTCGGTCTACGGGCTGCTCTTTCTGGTGGGGCAGGGCTACCAGGTGCTGGCGTTGGCGATCATCGTAGCCGTTTCGCTCTCGAAGGACGAGCCCTTCAAGACTCTTCTTCGCCAGACCGAGCAGCATGACCTGGGAAAGTTGACCTTCGCCTTCGTGATGCTGAACATTTACCTGGCCTTCGCGCAGTTTCTTATCATCTGGTCGGGAAATCTTCCGGAGGAGATTCCCTGGTATCTGGACCGCATCCTCGGCCGCTGGGGCGTCATCGTCACGCTGGACTTCATCTTCTACTGGCTGATTCCGTTTACGCTCTTGCTGTCGCGCGACCTGAAGCGCAACAAGAAGCGGCTGGTGCGGGTCTGCCAGTGGATGATCTTCGCCAAGGCCTTCGATCTTTTCTGGCTGATCGAGCCGAATTTCAAGGACGCGGCGCGGAATCTTCACTTCAGTTGGGGGATTATGGAGTACGCGGCCGTGCCGGCGGCGATGATGGCCTTCTGGGTCGCCTATTTCTGTGTACAGTTGAAGACGCGTCCGCTGGTGCAGACCAACGATCCACACGTGGCGGAGATTCTGGAGCCTGAACATGTGTCCGCATAGCCCAAACGATCCGGAAGAGCGCCGAGCGGAGTCCACGAAACCGGGACCGGAACCGGAACATAAACCGGCGCCGGAGCAAGGCCGGGGACGGCGAGGGGAAGAACACTCTTCCTCCGCGGGCTACGAGCACTCCGACGTGCGCACCTCGGGCGTGGTGGTTTTTATGACCGCAATGGTCATTTTTGTCGCGTTGATCGGGCTTTTTACCTACGGCCTGGGCAAGCTGCTCAACGCGCACATGGCCAGGGAAGACGGGCCGCCGAGCAAGTGGGCGCGGCGGACGCCCGACGTGCGCGCTCTGGGCAATATGCCCTCCAGCCCCGAGTTGCAGAACAAGGTGGCCGAGCTGACCCAGAGCTTTCCCACCCCCCGCCTGCAGACCGACGACGGCAGCCAGGATGTGGCCGACCTGCACGCGCGCGAGGATCTGCTGCTGGACTATTACAGTTGGGTAGGACAGACGCAGGAGCAGGCGCGGGGCAAGGTGAGGATTCCGATTGAGCGCGCGATGGAGTTGATCGCCCAGCGTGGATTGCCGGTGGCGCCGGCGGAAAAACAGGCGCCGTTGATGACCGGAGAACAGCCGCCAGCCGTGGCCGTGCCGCTGACCAACGGATTTGCGCGCACCGGCTACGAACAGGATCAGGAGGCGGCGCGGGAGGCCGAGGGGCCGAATCAGTAGGTGGCGTTTGAGGGTGAAAGGGGTTGAGATTTGTGGTTTTTCACTCTTTTCGCCAGGAAAAAGGCGAACGGTTGGGGCACGGGAGACGGATTGAGGGGCGAGGCCCCCCCCCTAGCCGCAAAAACAAAGGCGCGGCGAGGGTGGGGCACCCGGCTTTTGGGGCACCGGGCAGTCGAAGGAGTGGGGCGCCCGGCAGACGGCGGAAGGGGAGGGGAAAAGATGCAGAGCACGGGCACAATTCAGAGGAGTTGGCGAGATGCAGCCCTGAACACGGCGGCCGCGATGGCGTTGTGCGTGGCCGCGTGGACCCCGGTTGCGCTTTGCGCGGCTGGCCTGAGCCTCTTCGGGCTTTGTCCCGAGGCGCGGGCGCAGGTCTCCGGTTACGGCGACAAGCAGGTGGGACCGGCCAACGACAAACCGCCGTCGATTCTGAACGGCGTGGGCATTGAGCAGCATCTGAACCAGCAACTGCCGCTGGGGCTCACCTTCACCGACGACCAGGGCCGGCAGATTCAGTTGGCCAGCTACTTCGGCCAGCGGCCGGCGATTCTGGCGCTGGTTTACTACCAGTGCCCCATGCTCTGCTCGGAGGAGTTGAACGGGCTGACGAGCGCCTTGCAAATGGTCAACTTCGTCCCCGGCAAGGACTTCAGCGTGATCGTGGTGAGCATCGACCCCACCGAGGGCACGGAGCTGGCCGCGGCCAAGAAGCGCACCTACCTGAAGCGCTATGGCCACCCGGAGACGGCCTCGGGCTGGCATTTTTTGACCGGCACGCAGCCCAATATCGACGCGCTGACCAAGGCCGTGGGCTTTGGCTACGTGCGGATTCCCGGCCCTGACGGCAGGCTGACGCAGTTCGCCCACGCCAGCGCCATTCAGATCGTGACCCCGGGGGGCAAGCTGGCCCAGTACTACATGGGCGTCGAGTACTCGCCCAGGGATTTGATGCTGGGGCTGAACGAGGCCTCGGCCAACCGCATCGGTTCTCCGGTGGACAACATTCTGACCTACTGCTACCACTACGACCCGCAGACCAACACGCATTCGCTGATCGTGGCCAGGGTGGTCCAGTTGGGCGGGCTTGTAACGCTGGTTGTGCTGGGCGGATTCATGGCGCTGATGTTCCGCCGGGACTACCGGCAGGCGCACCAGACGGAGAAGAAAGCGCCAGGGGAAGATCCCAAGGCGAACGGATGATGGCATGAACCACATTAGCCCGGTAATCTACCAGTTTCTCGTCAAGCGGCTGACGGACTTCAGGCTCTTTCCGCCCGAGGCCTCGAAGATTGCGCCGCAGATGGACGCGCTTTTCTTTTTTATTCTGCTGGTGAGCCTGGTCGGGCTGACGGCGGTGGTTCTGCTGGTCGCGAGCTTCTCGATTCTCTATAACCGGCAGCGCCATCCGGTCGCGGTGCAGGTCGAGGGCTCAACCCTGCTGGAAGCTACCTGGACGATCATCCCGCTGGGGCTGTTTCTGATGATGTTCGTCTGGGGAGCGCTGATTTATTTTCGCGTTTACACGCCGCCGCCCAACGCCATGAACATTTATGTGGTCGGCAAGCAGTGGATGTGGAAGGTAGAGCATTCCGGCGGGCAGCACGAGATCAACGCGCTGCATGTGCCCACGGGCCGCGCCGTGCAGTTGACGCTGATTTCAGAGGACGTCTTCCACAGCTTCTCGATTCCCGCCTTTCGCGTGAAGCGCGAGGTGATTCCCGGCCGTTACACAACCGTATGGTTTGAAGCCACCACGCCCGGAACCTACCACCTCTTCTGCTCGCAGTACTGCGGCACGAACCACTCGCAGATGACCGGCGACGTGTTGGTGATGACGCCGGAGGATTACCGCAAGTGGCTGGCTGGCTCGACCTCGGGCGCCTCGCTGGCGCAGAACGGCGAGCGGCTTTTCGCCAGCCTCAGTTGCGCCGCCTGCCACAACGCGCGGCCGGATGCGCGCGGGCCCTCGCTGGCCAATGTGTACGGCTCCCGGCTGACGCTGGCGAACGGGCAGTTCATCACCGTGGACGAGGCCTACCTGCGCCAGGCGATTCTGAACCCTTCGCAGCACGTAACCCAGGGCTATGCGCCCATCATGCCCACCTATCAGGGGCAGATCAGCGAAGAGGGAGTCATCGCGCTGGTTGAATTCATTAAGCACCTCGACTCCGACTACCGCATCCAGCAGACGCTGAACACCACCGATCTACCGCCGGGGAGCGAGGAAAAAGCGGCGCCGGCCGGGCAAGCGCCCGCCACACAAGGGAGGGTGAAGAAATGAGCGCTAACACCATCATCAGTCTTCCCGATCAGGGGACGGCCGGGGTTCCGAAGAAAAACTACCTGACTCAGGAGAACGGCCTGCTGAGCTGGCTGCTGACCAGAGACCACAAGCGGATCGCGATTCTTTATCTGCTCACGACCGGGTTCTTCTTTGTTATCGGCGGCATGGCGGCGGCGATTATTCGCTTAGAGCTATTGACTCCCACGGGCGACCTGGTTGCTTCGGATACCTACAACAAGCTGTTCTCCATACACGGCATCATCATGGTGTTCTTCTTCCTGGTGCCGATTGCGCCGGCAGTGCTGGGTAATTTTCTGATCCCCATGATGATCGGCGCCAAGGATGTGGCGCTCCCCCGGATTAACCTTCTTAGCTGGTACCTGTTTACAATTGGCGGCTGCGTTGAGCTTTACATGATGATTGTTGGCGGTGTCGATACAGGTTGGACATTTACGACGCCTCTGAGCACACACTATGTGAACACCAATGTGATTGCCGCCGCGATGGGTATTTTTATTGCCGGCTTTTCGTCCATTTTGACCGGCCTCAACTTTATCGTCACGATCCACAAGATGCGAGCGCCGGGCATGACGTGGTTCCGGCTTCCATTATTTATCTGGTCCTATTATGGGACGTCCATCATCTTCGTTCTCGCTACGCCGGTGATTGCCATAACGATGGTGCTTATTATGCTCGAGCGCGTGACTGGAATTGGCGTTTTCGATCCGGCGAAGGGTGGCGACCCTCTTCTGTTTCAGCACCTTTTTTGGTTTTATTCCCATCCCGCCGTATATGTCATGATCCTGCCGGGGATGGGGATTATCTCCGAAGTGATCTCCAACTTCAGCCGCAAGCGGGTCTTCGGTTATACGGCGGTGGCCTTCTCCTCGGTGGCCATCGCCGTCTTTAGCTTCTTCGTTTGGGCGCACCACATGTTCATCATGGGCATATCAACTTATTCCGCGCTGGTCTTTTCATTGTTCAGCATGCTGGTTGCGATTCCATCGGCAATTAAAGTGTTTAACTGGTCCGCAACCTTGTACAAGGGATCAATCACATTCGATACGCCGATGCTATACGCCTTTGGGTTTATCGGTCTCTTTACCATTGGAGGCTGTACCGGAGTCATGCTCGCAACACTGGGCGTGGACATCCACGTCACCGAGACGTATTTCATTGTGGCGCACTTCCATTACGTAATGGTTGGCGGCATGGTAAGCGCTTTTATGGCTGGCCTGCACTTCTGGTGGCCGAAGATGACGGGCAGAATGTACCCGGAATCGCTGGGGAGGCTGGCCGCGGTGATTCTGTTCATTGGCTTCAATCTCACTTTCTTCCCGCAATTCATCCTGGGTTATCTTGGCATGCCCCGGCGTTATCACTTCTATCCCCCGGAGTTTCAGGTCTTGAATGTTTTCTCAACTGCCGGCGCCTCAATTCTCGCTATTGGGTATCTGCTTCCAGTGTTGTATTTAATCTGGTCGCTGAAGTACGGCGCCATTGCTGGCAACAATCCCTGGCAGGCGACGGGCCTGGAATGGCAGACGCAATCGCCGCCCCTGACGGAGAACTTTACCGTCATGCCGGTCATGGACCACGAGGCCTACGACTACGAGTGGCTGGAAAGGCAGACTCTGGCCAGCCAGAACCTGGAAAATCAGAGTCAGGCCAATCAGAGCCAGGTTCGTCCGAAAGAAACCGAGGTGCCCCGTGCCGGATAGCCCCGCGATGACCCACGGCACCCAGGAGCTGGCTAACTCCGCTGACCCCGGTAACGCCGCTAACTCCGCGCATCCGGAGCACCCTCCCTATCTGCTCCATCACTTTGAGAGCGCCGGGCAGCAGGCCGACGCCGCCGGCTTCGCCATGTGGCTCTTTCTGCTGACCGAGGTCATGTTCTTCAGCGGCCTGTTTACCGCTTACCTGATCTACCGCAATTGGTACTACCGGGCCTTCGTCGCCGGTTCTCACCAGTTGAGCGTGGTTTGGGGCACGACGAACACCGCGGTGCTGATTCTGTCGAGCTTCACCATGGCCATGGCCGTCTGGTGCTCGAAGACAGGGCGCAGGCGCGAACTGACGCTCTGCCTGACGCTGACCTTCTTGCTGGGTTTGGGGTTTTTGGGCATAAAGGGCATCGAATACCATGAGAAATTCGAAAAGCACCACGTTCCCGGCCGCCACTACAGCTTGCAATCGTTTCTCTATCCGGATTCGGACGCGGCCGCCCGGGCCGCGGGCGACCGGCCGCTGCCGCTCGACGATGCGCGCCACACCGAGGTTTACTTCTCGCTCTACTTTCTGATGACCGGTATGCACGCCGCTCACATGGTGATCGGCCTCTGCATTCTGGGCTTCATGATTCTGCGCGCCCGCGCCGGAGCCTACACTGCGGGTCACGCAACCTTTGTCGAAAACTTCGGGCTCTACTGGCACTTTATCGACATTGTCTGGATTTATCTCTTTGCGCTGCTCTACCTGATCAGCAGGCATTGACCAACGGGTGAGCCGCAGAGGGAAAAGCGGCAAAGAAATAGGCAGAAGGAAGAGTGGCAGAAGAAAGAGCGGCGGAAGGAAGAACGGCATGAACGAGCAAAACGAAGGCGCGCCTCACATCATCGGCCCCAGAGTCTACGTGGTGATTCTTTTTGCGCTGCTGGCGGGCACGGCGCTCACCGTCGCGGCGTCGTTTGTGGACCTGGGCGCGTGGCATCTGACCCCCACGCTGACCATCTCGTGGAATCCGGTGGTGGCGCTGGCCATCGCCACGAGCAAGGCCGTGCTGGTGGTGCTCTACTTCATGCACGTCCGGTACAGTTCAAAGCTGACCTGGCTGGCCATCGTCGCCGGCATCTTCATGTTCCTGACCCTGATTCTGATGACGCTCTCGGATTACGTCAGCCGGGCCTGGGGAAACTGGTAGGGCGGAGTTCGGTTTAGAGCATTTTCACTGTGGCGACGGGAGCCGTCGGAGTTGCGCCGCCGCAGGCCATGCAACTGTCCCGTTTCTGGACTATAATTCAGAAAATTTCAATCCCGGAAACTGCGCGTTTCACACGTTCTAATCCATTTGGATTTCGACCAGGTCCCCCTGGATGATGAGAGGGAGGGACGCCGGAACCTAAATCTGGAATTGCACCCTGATCTGGAGCCGCACTCTGGAGTTGTCTTTCAGAGCTGTGCCCCAGAGCTGGCTTTCCAGAGTTCCTCTCAGGACGCGTGTGAGCATTTTTTGGACTCTTCAGCGGCTTTGCGGTGAACCTGCCCCTCGGGGCGGGGCGGGAAAGTGTGCATTCGCGCATCGGGGGACGGGGCGCGGCTTTTTCCGGGCCGGAAAAGGCCGACTGACTGGGAAATGGCTTGCAGCGCTGGCGCTGGCGTCGATGGCGGCGCTGTTCGCCGGGGCGCAGGAAACGCTTGTGGCGCAAACGACCGCTGCGGACCAAGGAACAGGCGCGGCGCAAGCAGCAATTGCGGCCAGGGCGGCGGCGCGGCGGAGCAATCTGCCTCCGCAGGTGGTGCAGGCCGAGCGGTTTCTGGCGCAGCGCGGCTGGCGGCGAAGCTCGGCAAACGGCGGGACTGGCGGCGGGAGGCAGTTCTGGGCGGGAGCCGGGAGCCTGAGCCGGCGTGCGGCTGCCGCGCAGCCTCTGGCTCAGTCGCTGGCGCAGAGCGGCGCAACCTGGCAGCCGCTGGGGCCCACGGCCGTTCTGTCGCAGAGCTTCGGTTTGGTTACGGGGCGCATTTCGTCGCTGGCGCTGGACCCGTCGGACGTGAACGGCAACACGCTTTATGTGGGAACCACCGGCGGCGGCGTCTGGAAGTCGCAGAATGCGGACACCTCCGTCTCCGCCAATGTCAGCTTTGTGCCCCTGACCGACGATCTGCCGGCGATGAGCGACGTCGAGGACGCCTCCATCAGCATTGGCGCCGTGACCGTGCAGCCGGGCGGAACGGGAGTGATTCTGGCCGGCACGGGCGATCCCAACGACGCGCGGGACTCCTACTATGGCGGGGGAATCCTGCGCTCGGCCGACGGCGGAACGACCTGGAGCCTGATTCCCTCCACGCCCGTCACTTCGACGCCGGTTTACAGCTTCGATGGGGAGGGATTTGCCGGTTTTGCCTGGAGCACGGTGAGTCCAGACCTGGTGGTGGCCGCGGTCTCGCAGGCCTACGACGCCTCGCTGGTCAACGCGGTCTGGCCCGGCGCAAGCTACGAGGGGCTTTACTACTCGACCGACGGCGGGGCCACCTGGTCGCTGGCCACCATCACGGACGGATCCGGAGGGGACGTGCAGGGGCCAACTGACGCTTTTGTCTCTCCCGACGGAAATGCGGCGACCTCGGTGGTGTGGAACCCGGTGCGCAATTTATTCATTGCGGCGGTGCGCTACCACGGCTACTACCAGTCCTCGGACGGCAAGACCTTTACGCGCATGACCGATCAGCCGGGGACGAATCTGGCGGCCAGCGCGGGTTACTGTCCCACCAATGCGGGCGGCAGCACGGGCTCGACCGGCTGCCCCATCTTCCGCGGCACGCTGGCGGTGAATCCGGAGACCGGCGACACCTTCGCCTGGACGGTGGACGTCGACAACCAGGACCAGGGAATCTGGCAGGACGTGTGCGCGGCGGCGAACAACGCCTGCGCCAGCTCGACGCTCACCTTCGCCCAGCAATGGGGTACAGCGGCGCTGGAGACGAGCACATCGCTGGGCACGGCCACCATCGAGAACAGCGATTACAATCTGGCGCTGGCGGCGGTTCCCTCCGGGCAGGAGACGATGCTGCTGGCCGGGGCCAACGACCTGTGGCAGACGAACTGCCCCTACTCGCAGGGTTGCAGGTGGCGCAACACCACCAATTCGACCACCTGCATGAGCGCCGGGGTGGGGGAATACCAGCACGCGCTGGCCTGGAATGCGAGCAATCCGCTGGAGATTTTTGTGGGCAACGACAGCGGGCTGTGGCGCTCCGTGGACGGAATCAGCGAGAGCACGCTGGCCACGCCGGAGCCGGAGTGCTCCTCGACCGACGCCTCTCACTTTCAAAATCTGAACGGAAGCCTGGGTTCGCTGGCCGAGGTGGTCAGTATGTCGCAGGCCGGAGCGACGCCCTACACGATGATGGCCGGCCTGGGGGCGAATGGAACGGCGGGCATGGCGAGCACCACCGCGGCGACGACCGACTGGCCGGAGATCCTGGGCGGCGAGGGCGGACCGGTGGCGATCGACCCGGTGAACCCAACCAACTGGTACGTGAATAATGCGGCGGGAGTCTCGATCAATCTGGGCACGCCGCCGGAGGGAAGCACACCGGGGGCCTTCAGCGCCGTGCTCGATGTGACGACCGATCCGGGTGCGCTGACGACTACCGGCGCGGATGTGGTTCGGGATGGGCTGAGCATGGCCGTCGAGCCGCCTTATGCGCCGGCGACCTTTCTGGTGGACCCGCTGGACAGCACAAAGCTTCTGATCGGAAGCTGCCGGATGTGGCGCGGGCCGGCCAGCGGCATGGGCTGGAGCGCGGCCAACGCCATCAGCGGCATTCTCGATGGCATCGCGGGCGATGACGATTGCATGGGCAACGCCCTCATTCGTTCGATGGCCGCGATGGCGCTGCCCATCTCGACCGCGCTGCCCGCGGGCGGCGAGGTGGTCTATGTGGGGATGTACGGCGCGGCAAATGGCGGCGCAACCCTGCCCGGCCACGTGCTGCGCGCGACCTATGACTCGGCCACTACCAGTTGGTCTGCCTGGATTGACGTGACGGCGCTGAATGCGGTCAGCAACGACACGCACACGATGAATTACTACGGGCTGGACATCTCCAGCATCTTCATCGACCCGCTGGACACCACCGGAGAGACGGTCTACGTGACCGTGGCGGGGATTCCGACGCCGTTGAAAGAGGTGCAGACGCTCTACGGCTCGGCCGACGGCGGGGCGCACTGGACGGCTTTGACCGCCAATCTGCCCTCGGCTCCGGCCAACAGCCTGGTGGTGGACCCTGGCAGCTCCAGCACGGTCTATGTCGCCACCGACGCCGGAGTGTACGCCACACAGGCGATTGGCTCCTGCACAAATGCCGCTGCCGGTTGCTGGGCGCCGCTGGGAAGCGGGCTGCCGAATGCGCCGGTGGTTGAACTCAGCGCCGAACCGGCCTCCGCCAGCGTGCACAATTTAATTGCCGCCACCTACGGCCGCGGCATCTGGACGACCGCCCTGCTGGGAGCGGGCGGAGCTGGGACAGGTCCGGCGACCGACACGCTCTCGACCACCGTGCTGAGCTTTCCCAATACGGAAGTCAGGCAGCTCTCGGCGGCTGAGTACGTGACGCTGACCAACAGCGGCGGCGTGGCGCTGACCTCGATTGCCGTTTCAGTGAGCGGCGCCTTCACGGAGACGGACCCGTGCACCGCCAACCTGGCGGCGAACTCCAGTTGCACGATCAGCGTGCAATTTGCTCCCACGGCGGCCGGATACCAGACCGGCACACTGACCATCGCGGATGAGTTGCGGACGCAGACGGTGGCTTTGAGCGGCACCGGCATCGCTGCGCCGGCGCTGGCTGTCAACCCAACAAGCCTGAGCTTCAGCGCGACGGTGGGCGATGCCAGCTTGCCGCAGACGCTGACGGTGACCAACACCGGCGGCGCTCCACTGGCCAATGTGGGCTTTCAGATTACCGGGCAGTCGGCGGCCAGTTTCTCGACCGGCACGACCACCTGCGGCGCAACGCTGAGCAACGTGAGCGGCCAGAACAGTTGCACGGTCGCGGTTATCTTCACCCCGGCCGCGGCGGGCGGGTCCACGGCCTCACTGACGGTCTCCTCTTCAACCTCTGGCGTCGCGGCGGTAGCCGTGCCGCTCACCGGCTCAGGCCAGACCTTGGCCGGGCTTAACGTGAGCCCGGCGCAGTTGGTCTTTTCCATCGTCGCGCCGGGGAAGACGAGCGCGACCCAGACGGTGACCGTCACCAACAACGGCACGGCGGCGGCCACTTTGCTCACTTTCACGGTTACATCGCCCTTCAGCCTGGTGCAGGTCACAAATCCCTGCGGCACGAGCCTGGCCGCCGGGGCAAGCTGCTCGGTCGGGGTGGTTTTTGCGCCCGCTCTCGACGGGAGTTTCACCGGTACGCTGACCATCGCATCGCCGTCGCTGGCCTCCCCGGCCGTGGTGCCGCTCAGCGGCACGGGCGGTGTGCCGGGCTCGGTTCAGTTCCAGCCCAATCCGCTGACCTTCGCGCAGACGGGGGTGGGTTTGACCAGCGGCGCCAGCACCGTGACGATCACCAATCCCGATAGCGTGACCAGTCTGCAAAACCTCACGATCATAGCCTCGACGGGCTTTCTAAAGGTTCCCGGCACCTGCGGCACGACGCTTGCGCCCCTGGCCAGTTGCACAGTTGGCGTCGAATTTACGCCCGCCAGCGCGGGAACGCAGAGCGGAGCCCTGACCGTCACCGACAGTGTGCTGACGGCAGGTTCGGCGCTGGCGCTCTCGGGGATGGGCTTTGACTTCGCCCTTTGCTTCGGAAACAGTACTGCGCCTTGCGTCACCTCGTCCACCCAGACCATCGCCAACGGCCAGATCGCCGACTACACCCTGACGATTGCTCCGCTCGATGGCTCTCAGGGCTCGTTCACCCTCCAGTGCGGCACGCTGCCCGCGTATTCCTCCTGCACCTTCAACCCCACCAGTCCAACGGCTTACTCCGGTGCGTCCGTTTACGAAACCGTGGAGATTGCCACCGGCCTGACTCAGACTTCCACCAACTCCTCGCGCCCACCGGTGTGGCCCGTCCTTCCCTTGGCCTGCGGATTGGCGCTCGTGCCCTTCGGCCTGGCGCGGCGGCGCAGGGCGCTCTTGCTGGTTGCGTTGCTGGCCATCCTGGCGGGCGGCGTCTCCAGTTGCACCTCCTCGCAGATCATCAAGGGCAGCGGCAGCGGTGGTGGCAGCAGCGGTTCGGGCGTTACCCCGGCGGGAACCTACTCGATCCCAGTCACGGTGACCTCGAACGGCATTTCGCACTCGATTACCCTCACGCTTACCGTGGATTGACGCGCCGCCGAGGCAGAGCGCGGACGAAAACCGCTATACTCTTTCTTCGGGCTTTTGCCGGAAACGGCCGCGACGGACCGCTCCGAAGCCGCTATGGGGGACAAGCAGGGAATGACCGCCAAAGTAACCGTGGAAGATGTGGAGCGGGTGGCCGAGTTGGCTAACCTCGAGCTCAAGCCGGAGGAGACTCCGGCGATGCTGCGCGATTTGAACGCTATTTTGGAGTACGTGGCCGAGTTGAACGAGTTGGACACCTCCGGCGTGACGCCGCTGGCCCAGGTGAGCGAGTTGGTTGGCGGGTTGCTCGATGGCTCTGGCAAATCCCAACTGCGCGCCGATCAGACCTTGCCCTCGCTCGATCGCGCCACCGTGATGGCCCAGGCTCCAGAGACTGACCAGGTCTTCTTCAAGGTTCCCAAGGTGATCGAGCGCTAGAGGCTGCGCGCGGCGGAATTCTTGATCCGGCCAGATTGGGATTTGTGGTTTCCCACCCTGGCCGCAAGGGATCAGGAAGCAGGTCCCCTCGACTCCGCTCAGGGCAGGCTTTCGACTCCGCTGCGCTCCGCTCAGGATGACAGCGGTGAGAGTGGGGGCATCCGGTGCGGCGGAATGGGAAACAGGCCGCCAATAGATCGAAGTCAGCCGGGAAACGAAGCCAAAAGGAAACGAAGCTAAAAGAGAGGAAAGCTCGATTGTCCAGCGAAGCCAAATCAGCTGAAAACTACGTGGAAATGCCAAAAAATCTGGCCGAATTGCGCGCCGGGATTGTTGCGGGCACGACCAAGGCTGCCGATCTTGCCTCCAGCTATTACGAGCGGATCGAGAAGATAAATCCGCGCCTGAACGTCTACCTCAGCCTGACCAGAGAGCGCGCCCTCGCGCAGGCCGCGCGCGTGGACGAGATGGCCGCCAAGGGCGATCCGCTGCCCCCGTTGGCCGGCATTCCGATGGGCATCAAGGACGTGCTGGTGATGCAGGGCTCGCCGTCCACGGCGGGGTCGAAGATTCTGGAAGGCTACTGTCCGCCCTATGACGCCACCCCCGTCTCCAAACTGGAAGCGGCGGGCGCGGTGCTCTTGGGCAAGCTGAACTGCGACGAGTTCGCCATGGGTTCCTCGAATGAGAATTCGGCCTACGGGCCGGTGCGCAACCCGGTGGACACGGAGCGGGTTCCGGGCGGGTCGAGCGGCGGCTCGGCGGCGGCCGTGGCGGCCAATCTGGCCGTGGCCACGCTGGGCTCCGACACCGGCGGCTCGATTCGCCAGCCGGCCAGCTTTTGCGGAGTGGTGGGCGTGCTGCCGACCTACGGGCGCGTCTCGCGTTACGGACTGATCGCCTACGCCTCTTCGCTGGACCGCGTGGGGCCGTTGGCGGCCAATGTGCGCGACGCCGCCACGCTGCTGGGCGTCATCGCCGGCCACGATCCAAAAGACGCCACCAGTTCCACGGCTCCCGTGCCTGATTACGCCGCCGAGAGCGACAAGCCGCTCAAAGAACCGGGGAAAGCTGGGCTGCGCATCGGCGTTCCGGCCGAGTACTTCGCCGAGGGGCTCGACGCCGAGGTGAGGGCGAAGATCGAGGCGGGCATTCACGCGCTGCAGGCGGCGGGCTGCACCGTGAAGCCGGTCTCCCTGCCGCACACCCGCTACGCCATTCCGACCTATTACCTGGTGGCCACGGCCGAGGCCAGCGCCAACCTGGCGCGCTTTGACGGCGTCCGCTACGGCTACCGTTCGCCCGCCTCGGAGACTCTCTCCGATATGTACCGGCACTCCCGCGACGAGGGCTTCGGCGCCGAGGTCAAGCGGCGGATTCTGCTGGGAACCTACGCGCTTTCAGCCGGTTATTATGACGCCTACTACCTGAAGGCCCAGCAGGTGCGGCGCCTTTTGGCCGAGGAGTTCCTGCGCGCCTTTGCCGAGGTGGACGCGATTGTGACTCCCACCTCGCCCGTGCCGCCTTTCAAGCTGGGCGAGAAGACCGGCGACCCGCTGGCCATGTACCTGGCCGACATCTACACGGTCACCGCCAATCTGGCCGGCATCTGCGGCGTGAGCGTTCCCTGCGGCGCGACCAAGGCTGGCTTGCCGGTGGGGATGCAGATTCTGGCCGCGCACCTGAATGAAGCCGCAGCCTTCCGTGTGGCGCGGGCGGTGGAGGCGGCGGGGCTTTAGGAGCAGACAGCATGAACAAGGGTTTGGGCATTGCGGCGATAGTCTTGGCGGCGCTTGTGGCTGCGGCTCCGGCGGCGCAGGCTTCGCCGCGCAAGGTGCATTCAGTGGTGCTGGGCGCGGCCAAGCGCGTGCCGTACTCGAAGGCCGGCGATCCGGCCGGCGCGGCCGCCGGTGAAGATTCATTGAAGATTCGCGGCCTGCTAGTGGACGGCTTTCTGAAGGAGTGGACCAGCGGCGAGGCGCACGACGTGACCGACCGCAGCTTTGTGGTCAGGCGCGTGATCCGGGTGAACGATTCGCTGCCCGGCGACAAGCAGGGCCATTGGGTCTGGCAGCGCGGCCCCTGGCTGCTGGTGGATCGCGTAAAGGGCCACATCGTCGCCCTCAAGCTGCCCGACTACGATCCTGGCGTGAGCCAGGTGAGCTGGTTCCGCGATTATGGAGCCTACTGCGGCCTGAACGCCAGCGGCAAGAGCCTTTATGCCGTGGTCGCCCAGGTGGCGGCGCGCAAGCCGGTGCTGGCCAAGAAACTGGCGGCTTTTGACCCTGAGAACCACTCCGGCCCGGTCTGCGGACCTGCCGAGTGGCAGCGGGAGCCGTTGCGCGTCACCTTTCATCCCACCGGCAAGGACGCGGTGAGCTTCGACGTCGTTCCCGGCTCGGCGGTGCTGGTCGAGGACGCGGGCGACGAGCCGGAGACTCCCGCGGCTGCCTCCAAGTAGCGTGGATTCCCAGCCTTTGAAATCGGGATCCTTCAACTTTGCTTAGTACTACAGTTGTAAAGTGAAGATTCTGGAGGGAGCAGGGGGCTTCAGCCCCTTGAATGAGAGCGAATGAGCAGGGCCTTGAGGCCCGGGCTGCTGACGAGGGGGAAGACTACCGTCTGCGGCCGGCCTTGAAGAAATTCCAGAGGAACCAGAGCATGAAGACCTCGGCGATCGCAAGAGGAATGGACACAAGCCAGTCGCGATAAGAACTGCTCATACAAGCCGTCCTTTCCCGCTTTCCAGCGCACAGGACGTGGTCGGAGGGTGCGCCACTAGCGGAATACATCTAAACTCCAGCAGACGCCTGAGACGATAAGAATGAAGTAATCGACCTGTAAGGGCTTTATAAGCGGCGAAAAAAGCTCATGGGGCTTCGCCGGTGAGTCCCGGCGCTGGAGAAGTCAGAATGTGGTACGCCTTGACACGCCCCCGGCCGCGCGTATCTTATCTTACTAGGCGCTCTTTTGGAATCCAGCGGGGATGGACGCGGAGAAATCGGCGTAGTCTCCTAATCCTGGCTTTCCCGGGAGGGCTGTGTCGAAGAGGAAGCAGACGGCAGTTGGGTTGCGGTTGGGTGTGCGGGTATGGGATTTTGAATCCCGTTCCAGGCAAGCGGCAACCGGGATTTCCTTTCACCGTCTGGGCCAGAGGCAGGCAGCGGCCTGAGCCGTCTGGCTCGTTCCCGGAGACAAATTTTATCGGGGCTTCGGCGGATTGCCGGGTGTGCCTGCGTCCTGAAGGGTGGGGTTTTGCAGCCCAGGGATGAGTAAAGGATGAGTGTGGTAACGAATTGTGCAGTATTCGCGCTGATGCACCTGGCCGGGGCTGGAAGCAACCTTCCTTTGCTCCTGATTGTGCCCATGTTCCTGTTGATGTACCTGATGATGATCCGCCCACAGCAGAAGAAGCAAAAACAGTGGCAGGCAATGCTGGCCGGCATCAAGGCGGGCGACCGGATTACCACTGCGGGCGGCATTCGCGGCATCATCCTCTCCATCAAGGACGATGTGATCGTGATCCGCGTGGCGCCGGACAATATCAAGATGGAAGTGGCCAAGAACGCGATCGCCTCGGTCACGACCCAGGATGGGCTTTCGGGATCTTAAGTTTTTTAACAAATTTTAGTTTTTTTGACTGACTTTCTGCTTTTTTTAACCGAGAAACGGGACGATGAAGAAGAATCTCAACAATAAAATTGCCCTGATTGCCGCAGTGCTGGTGATTTGCGTCTACGGCATCTTCGGGGTGCCTTCGGGCTTCACCGGCAAGGCCCTGACGGAGGCCATGACCAAGCGGATTCACCTTGGCCTGGATCTGCGCGGCGGCGTTCACCTGATTTTGCAGGTGGTGGTTGCGGATGCGGTCAACGCCGAGACGGACAACATGGTGGCGCGCGTTCAGCAGGATCTGAAGACGGCTGGCCTGGGCTTCTCGCAGATTTACAAGCCCGATCCGGCCCGGCCGGAGGTGATCCGCGTGGAGGGAACGGCGGCTGGCAAGGCCAGCGACGTGCGCTCCGCGCTGGAGGCCAAGTACTCGAATGAATACGATGTGACCGGCGGCGGGACCGACTCCAGTTTCACGCTGACCATGAAGCCCTCCATCGAAACGGCTCTGGAGAAGAAGACCGTTCAGCAGACCATCGAGGTCATCCGCGACCGCGTGGACACGCTGGGCGTCACGGAACCGGTGATTCAGGAGTATGGCCTGGGCGACAACCAAATCCTCGTTGAGCTGCCCGGCATCGACGACCTCGACCGGGTCAAGAGCATCATCCAATCCACGGCCCGGCTGGAGATTCACGCCGTGATCGGCGGACCCTATAAGGACGACCAGGAGGCGGCGGCCAGCGTGGGCGGCGCGGTTCCACCCGATGAGGAGCTGGTTCATGGTTCCGGTACGGTGGGCGGCGGCTCGGACTCCGACAGCGTCTATCTTGTGCGCCGTGTCTCGGTGGTCTCCGGCACGGATTTCCGCTCCGCCGAGCCGGGAACCGACCAGAACGGCCGCCGGAACGTGCGCTTTACGCTGACCAATGAGGCGGGCGACAAGTTCTACGATTACACCAGCAAGAACGTGGGCCAGAGCATGGCGGTGGTGATGGGCGGCCAGGTCAAGGAAGTGGCCACCATCCAGAGCGCCATTCGCGACTCGGGCGAGATTACCGGCAGCTTCAGCCCGGAGGAGGTCGAACTCCTGTCGAAGATGCTGCGCACGGGCGCTCTTCCGGCCTCGCTGAATTATTTGGAAGACCGCACCGTGGGCGCGTCGCTGGGCGCCGATTCCATCCGCCAGGGCGTTATGGCGGCCATCGTGGGCGTACTGCTGGTGATGGCCTTTATGCTGGTCTATTACAAGGGTTCGGGCATCAACGCCGATCTGGCGCTGTTTCTGAACCTGGTGATTCTGCTGGGCTTCATGGGCTTTTCCAGCGCTACGCTGACCTTGCCGGGCATTGCCGGAGTCATTCTCACCATTGGTATGGGCGTGGACTCGAATGTGCTGATCTTCGAGCGTATCCGGGAAGAGATGCGCGCCGGCAAAGCGCCCTCGGCGGCCGTTGACCAGGGTTTTGCCCACGCCTGGACCACGATTTTTGACACGCACGTCACCACCATTGTCTCGGCGGCCATTCTGTTCATGTTCGGCTCGGGGCCGGTGAAGGGATTTGCCACCACGCTGACTATCGGTCTGGCGGCCAATCTGTTCACGGCGGTCTTTGTCTCGCGGGTGATCTTCGACGCCCACTTGAACAAGATGAAGCCCGGAGAACTGGTGTCCATTTAGATTTTTGGCGCAAAGGCTGCCCGATAGCCATAGATGGACGGCAGCGAAAAACATTAAGAACGCTGGGGCCCGCAGGGGCTTCAGCCTCCCAGGAAGCGGAGATAACCAGTGGAATTGTTTCGTGGCGTAAATGTGGATTGGCTGAGGTTGAAGTGGTACTTCCTCGCCTTTTCAATGATCTTCAGCGTGGCCGGTCTCATCTCGATGGGTATGCATATGCGCGCCATCGGCAGCCCGGTTCCCCTCGGCGTGGACTTCCGCGGCGGTACGCAGGTGCAGGTGCAGTTCACCCAGGCCCCGGACACGAACAAGATTCGCCAGGCCACCGAGGCAGCCGGCATCAGCGGCGCCAGCATTCAGAACTACGATGAGGCCAGCCAGAACGAGGTGCTCATCAGCCTGCCGGAGCAGCACGACGAGACTTCGCTCGACAGGGGCCGCCAGCAGATCGTCGATGCGCTGCAGGCGCACTACGGCAACCCCTTCACCGTGCGCAACGTGCAGGTGGTCGGCCCCACGGTGGGCAAGCAGTTGGAGAAGCAGGCCCTGCTGGCCACGCTCTACTCGATGCTGGGCATGCTGGTCTACCTCTGGTTCCGTTTCCAGTTGATCTACGGCGTGGCGGCCGTGGTGGCCTGTTTCCACGACACGCTGATCACCGTGGGCGCCTTCGCCTTGACCAACCGGGAGATCAGCCTGACCGTCATTGCGGCCATTCTGACCCTGGTCGGCTACTCGATGAACGACACCATTGTCGTCTTCGACCGCATTCGGGAAAACCTGCGCTTGAGTCGGCGCGAGTCGCTGCCCGATGTGGTCAACCGCAGTATCAATCAGACCCTGAGCCGGACCGTGCTCACTTCGGGACTCACCTTTTTGACGGTTTTGTCCCTTTACGTCTTCGGCGGCGAGGTGCTGCGCAACTTCTCCTTTGCGCTGGTGGTGGGAATTCTTATCGGCACGTATTCGTCGATTGCCGTGGCCGCGCCGATGCTGGTGGCTTGGCAGCAGTGGCGCGCCAGCCGGGGTAAGGCGGTGGTTCTTCCAGCCGCAAAACGCGCCAGGGCATAGTGGCGTGACGGTCATATTGCAGGAGGGGTGGCGTTCCAAGCGGAATCGTGGTTTTGTTACAGGCGGTTAACGCGTTGGTGCTAGGGTTTTTTACGTCCGGGAACAATTTTCTTTCGCCGGTGTGTGAACAGAGTGTAAGCGAAGACCTGATTCGAGGCTGGCCATGTTTGAAGATTCCACGTTTGAATCCGGAGGCAGGATCAAGAGCAAGAGCGGACGCTGGGCGGTCGTGACGGGCCTCATCAACGCCTCGATTCTGCTGCTTATGGTTCTGATTCCGCTGATCTACCCCGAGGCGCTGCCTAAGGCCGCCATGCAGATGGCCCTGCTTGCACCTCCTCCCCCCCCGCCTCCGCCACCCCCGCCAGCGCCGCCGGAGGTACAGCATGCTGCGGTGCATGTGCATTCGGAGATGATGAACAACCAGCTCACGGCGCCCACCAAAATTCCCCATGAAATCAAAATGGTTGCCGAGAAGGAACCGCCCCCCTCGTCGGGCTTTGGCGTGGCCGGCGGTTTCGGTGACCCCTCCGGTTCCGCGAATGGCGTCATGGGCGGCATCTTCGGCGGCTCAGCTTCCACTCCGGTCGTAAAAGCTGCCACGCCGAAGAAGGTCAACATCTCGGCTGGCGTTATGGTGGGCCTGTTGCTGCAGAAGACTCAGCCCATCTACCCGCCCATCGCCAAGGCCGCGCGCGTCGAGGGTACGGTGGTGCTGCAGGCTACCATATCCAAGGCGGGGACGATCGAAAACCTGCGCGTCGTCAGTGGCCCCGCCATGTTGCAGCCGGCGGCCGTAAGCGCAGTAAAATCTTGGCGTTACAGGCCTTACCTGCTTAACAACGAGCCGGTGGAAGTGGAGACCACGGTCAATGTGATCTTCACCCTGGGCGGATGAGGAATGTTTTTGGCTTCTCTCGCCGATAGTCGGGGAGGGGCCTCGCTTTTGACCTGAATGCGCATCCTGCAAGCGCCGCATTCGCAGCAACCGCAAGGCAGTCGCAGTTCACAAGAAAACGCCTTAGGAGGAACGATTCAGTGATTCTCGCTCAGCTCACGCACTTCGCTTCGCACACGGCCGCCAACCTGGCATTCATCTTCGATGGTGAAGAGCAGACGGTCAGCTTCAGCCCCATGGGGCTGTGGGAACACATGGGATGGCTGGCCCGCAGCGTGGCCATTCTTCTTTTCTTCGAGTCCATCTGGTCGCTGGCCGTGATGATCGACCGCTATCTATATTTTTCGGCCGTCCGCACACAGTCGCGCGAATTCGCGCCCAAGGTTGCCGGTGCGTTGAAGGACGGCAAGCTGGATGAGGCGATCAAGATCGCCGATCGCAGCAAGAAGTCTCATCTGGCCGAGGTGGTGATGGCCGGCTTGCAGGAGTTTCGCTCCTCTGGCGGCGTAGCCACCGAGGAGAGCATCGCCAGCTCGGGACGCTCACTTGACCGGGCAGAGGCCATCGTTCACGCCAAGCTGAAGAGGGGGCTTGCGGTTTTGGCCACCATCGGCGCCACGGCTCCGTTCGTCGGCCTCTTCGGCACCGTCGTCGGCATTCTGAACGCCTTCCAGCAGATCGCCACCCAGAAGACCTCGGGCATCGGCGCGGTTGCCGGCGGCATTTCGGAAGCCCTGGTTACCACGGCCTTTGGCCTGCTGGTCGCCATCCCGGCCGTGATGGCCTTCAACTACTTTACCGGGCGTGTCGAAAGCTTCGACGTGGAGATGGACAACTCTTCCAGCGAACTGATCGACTACTTCATCAAGCAGGGCCACAGGCGCTAAGCGAGCGGCGAGAGCGGGAGCTGCGGCGAGCGGCAGAGCGATCAGGCTCTGCCTCCTGCCGGTTCCGGCCAGGCGCCCGCCAGGTGGTTCTCAAGCAATGCCGGAAGCCATCCGGAATATAAACACAGTGGCAGGGAGTCCTAGCTATGGGAATCGCGGTTCGTGACGAAGGTCATAAAGTAAGTTCGAACATCAATGTCACCCCGATGGTGGACGTGATGCTGGTGCTGTTGATCATTTTCATGGTCATCACCCCCATGCTCCAGAACAAGGTCTCCGTCGATATGGCCAAAGTGAATAATCCCACCGCCATGCCGGACGCCGACAAGGAAGACGCCATCGTGGTGGCCATCACCCGGGACGGAGGGGTGTTCCTGGGGCAAAACAAGACCGCCATCAGTGAGCTGGGCGCGCAGGTTCGCGACAAGCTGGCTGATAAGCCTGGCAAGACGATCTATATCCGCGCCGATGCCCGCGCACAGTACCGGGCGGTGGAAGACGCCATCGATGCGGTGCGCACCGCCGGCGTGGAAGATGTGGGCTTGTTGACGCAGAAGCGCGAAGGCGGCAATCTGGCGGGTGGCGAATAGCTTTTCTGGCGCAGTTTTTTAACGATTTGAGCAAACGAGGAGTTTAAAGCCATGGCAATGCACATGGGAGGCGGGGGAAGGTATTCGTCCGACATCAATGTTACGCCGATGATTGACGTTCTTCTGGTGCTGCTGATCATCTTCATGGTCATCGTGCCGGTCACGCCCAAGGGCCTGGACGCGCTGGTGCCCCAGCCGCCCAAGAGTCCGGAACAGAATCAGCAGCAGAACGACCGCACCATCGTGGTGCAGGTGCTGCATCGCGCTGGCGGGGCTCCGGAGTACAAGATCAACGAAACGGAAGTGAACAAGGTCGAGTTGCTGCCGAAGCTGACCGAGATCTACTCCAATCGCGCCGAGCGCATCATGTTCGTCAAGGGCGACGACAATCTGGATTTCCGCTATATCGCCGAGGTCATCGATATTGGCCACGCCGCGAATGTGGATCACATCGGGTTGATGACGCCCAGGATTCTGGCGGGCCAGTAGCCGTTGGTTGCCGGGCCGCCATCTGGCAAGTAAGGGCGCGCGCAAGCGGCTAGCGCTGGTTCTGTGAGCAGTTCAGACGGTCTTCAGGATGGGCGCCAGCCGCGGCTGCAAGAGGCGGCGCCGAGAGTTCGGACAGGGCGGCTGGGAAGGCTCGGGATTCCCTGCGCATTTCAGGGTTGCCGCTCCCCTGGGAGGCGGTTTATTGGGCCAGCGACGGGAGTGCAAACTTGCCAGCCCGGTTTTGGCGCCTCCCGCCCGTGGCCAACTGCAGTTGAGATTCCAGGCACACGGCTGATAGTCTGCCGCCTGTAGGAGAAGGATACGAAGATGAATGGACCCGCACGAATTACGGCGCTCGCGGTAACCTTGGCCGGCATGGTGCTTTCCATCAGCGGGTGCAACCGCCTCCAAGCCCGTGACCAGTTGAACAAGGGAGTGGAGGCGTACAAGAGCTCTCACTACGAAGAGGCGATCGACCACTTTCAGAAGGCTACCGAACTCGACCCAAGCCTGCCCACGGCGAAGAGCTACCTGGCCACCGCCCTGGCTCAGAACGTGGTGCCCGGACTGGATACGCCGGACAACCTGAAGACCGCGCAGCAGGCCATCGGCATCTTCCAGCAGGTTCTGGTCAAGGACCCCAAGGATGTGAACAGCCTGAAGCAGATCGGGGGGATTTATTACAGCATCAAGAAGCTGGAAGACGCCAAGGAGTGGCAGAAGAGGGTTCTGGCCGTGGACCCCAAGGATCCAGAGGCGGCCTACTGGGTGGGCATGATCGACTGGACCGAGGCGCACGAGAACACACTGAAGGCTCTGCAGCCGGCTGGCCTCAGGGATGATGGCGAAGGCAACGTCAAGGCGCCCAAAAAGATTTTGGCGACGATCAGGGCGGAGAATGCCCCGCTGGTCGACGAAGGCCTGCGCTATCTGAACCAGGCAGTGGCGAACCGGGCCAACTACGACGACGCCATGGCCTACCTGAACCTGATCTACCGGCGCAAGGCCGATGTGGACTACGGCAACGCCGCGGCGGTCAAGGACGACCTCGCCAAGGCCGACGATTGGCGCACCAAGGCGATGGGTACACGCAAGGCCAATGAAGAGAAAAAGGACGCGGGGCCGGGCGGCATTACCATGGATGCGAGTGGCAACATGAAGTAAGCCGCGAGATTCACGCAGATGCGCAAACGGCCCCCGCCACTGGCGGAGGCCGTTTGTGCGTACGCATCTCGAATTCCTCTCCTCTGCAACTTCAAGCGGGAGCGGGCTCAAGGCCGTTCGGCAGCTCGGGAAGTCCCTGCTCTCCGCTGGAAGGAAGCAGTTTGCCTCCTCAAAAGCCGCGCGGTTTCAGATAGCGCGCATTTTGCGCGGCCTTGAAAGGCCAAGCTGCGGCTCCTAGAGTGGTCCTCCAGTTCGCATAGGGTTACTGGTGGCGTGGAAGGTGGCTTTTACTTCCACCCCAGCGACGAAGACCTGTCGCCGGGGACCCCGGGGACCACCCCAGCGACCCCGGAAAAGAAAAAGCCACTCAGCAGTGATGGTTTCCCTCTACACAACTGGAGAACCGCTCTATCTGGGGAACTGCTCTATCGCGCGCCCTGCTTGAGAATCTGCTCGGCAAAGTAGTTGTGGACCTTGGCCTCGTCGTGGAGCATCTCGAAGTAGGCGTTTTTGAGCAGTTGCGCCTGTCCATCGCGCAGGCCCTGGCGGATGGCCTGCTGCACGCGCGGATCGTTCAGCTCGCGCTGTCCAGCCGGCTCCCGCGCCAGCAGCTTGTAGATCGCATAGCCGATGGCGTGGTGGCTGGGGCCGGGGCCGTCGTAGACGGCGATGACCTCGGTGATCTGGCCCGGCTTGAGCTTGCCGATGGCGTTGTAGACGTCTGGGTCGCCGCGCAGTTGCGACTCCGGTATGAAGCCCATGTCGCCGCCATTGGAGCTGGTGTTGGGATTCTCGGAGAAGTTCATGGCCACGGCGCCGAAGTCCTCGCCGCTTTCCAGGCGATTGTGCAGCGCTTGGATCTTCTTTTTCGCGTCGGCGTCGCCGGAGGCCTTGTTGTTCTGCAGGTTGCCGGCCTGCTGCGCGGGGCCGCTGGTGACGGTGATCTCGGCCAGGTGATACTGCGGCTCGATCAGGTTGAACTCCGCCTTGTGGGCCGCGTAGTAGCTGCTGATCTCGGCGTCGGTGATGTTGATCTTCGACTCGATCTCCTTGTTGAGCAGCTTGGTCTTGGTCAGCGAACGGCGCAGGTCACGGCGCAGGTCTTCCACGGTGATGTTGCGTGCCTTGAGCTGGTTGTCCCACTCTTCCTGCGTGTAGGGCGCCTTCATCTCGGTCAGCTTGGCGTTCACGTCCTCATAGCTGGCGGCCAGGTTGAGCTTGGCCGCGCGCTGCCAGAGGATCTCGTCTTCGATCATCTGGTGCAGAATGTTGAGGCGAACGATGCCGGCCTGCTCGGGAGTGGGCTGCTGCTGGCTGTCGCTCATACTGGCTTTGTAATACTTTTCCAGGTCCGAGCGCAGAATATCCTTACCGTTGACCGTCGCCATCACGTCCGGCGAGGGAGAATGGTGGCAGCCGCTTACGGCGGCCAGCAGGGTTGCTCCACAAAGAACAAGGACAGCCAAATGGTAAGGCGCGCGGCGAAAAGCTACAATTTGCAACCTGATTTCTCCTCTGGGGGCCGAAAATCCCTCCATATCAAGGATAAATCCCCGAGCCGGTCTGGCGGTATGGAATTTCATAGGCGCGGCTGGGGACTGATTCACCATGGCTGGAATGCGGGCTTCGTGCGATCCCACCCTAGCCGCAAAAACAAAAACGCGGCGAGGATGGGGCACCTAGACCTAACACCATCAGTGAAAACATTCTAGTTCGACTTCGCTGCGCTTTGCTCAGAATGACGAACGAGTGTCAGGCACCCGTAGTGGAGGCGAAAGAGTGAGCGCCGGAGAGCTACTTGCCAGTCCCGGAAGGCTTCGCAGGCGCAGCCGGTGCAGGCGCGGCGGGCAGCGTGGGCGGTGGTTCGACTCCGGCGGCGCGCAGGGCGCGGTCGATCACCATCCAGACCTGCTCCTGGGGCAGGGCTCCGTCGATGCGCTCGCCATCGATAAAAAGCGCCGGGGTTCCTTCCACCTTCAGCGACTCCGCCTCTTTCATCGAGGCGCGCACCTGGGTCTCATCCTGTTTGGCGAGACAGGCGTCGAGCCGGGCGCCGTCGAGCTCGCCTAGCGTGGCTTCCTGACGGGCGATGCGGTCCAGCGCGGCGAAACTCTTGGCGATGTCCCGCTCCTCGCCGTTGATCTGCTGCCCGTGGGAGTGGATGTAATCCACGAAAGTCCAGTAGACCTCGCCGCTCTGCGCTCCCAGGCAGTTGGCGTCCACGGCGGCGTGCATGGCCCAGGGATGAATCTCGACCAGCGGGTCGTCCTTGTAGATGAAGCGCACCGTGTCTTTGTAGTGGTCCAGGGTGGCCGGAAAGAGCGTTTGGTGCATGCGGGCGCAGTAGGGGCACTCGAGATCGTCGAAGTTGATGACCGTGACCTTGGCCGCGGGATTGCCGCGGATGGGACGGCCGGCCACGCCGATCGAGAAGAGCGGGTCGTGGGCCAGGTCGAACTTCTCCAGGCGGGCCAGCGTCTTGCCGTCGGTCGAAATCAGGAAATCGACCACCGTGTGGTGGGCGCCCTGCGAGAGCGTGACGGGCAGTGTGTCATAGCCGGGAAGCTGGCTCGGCTGACGCGGGCCGAGGGCCACGTCGAAGTCCTGCGGCACGTTGAACTGAGAGCGGACCATGACCTCGATGCGGCGGTTCAGCGCCGGGTCCGGGGCCTGCGAGGCAGGTTGGGCTTTGCAGCCCACGGCCAGGCCCAACGCGAGCAGGCCAGCTAGAAAGTGAATGCGTGACAAAGGCGAGTCCTCTCAGAAAAGGATACCCCAGCGGGGGTGAAGACGGGCCAGATGCAGGATTGCCGTGGAGCTGCGCAATAGGCGTGGGAGAGCGAGGAAGCCAACCGCATCGGCTCGGAAATGCGGTAGAGAGCCTAATACACCGGCGGCAGGTTGGGGTCGGGGAAGGCCGAGTTGGAGCGGCGAACATCGCCCACCGAACCAAAGTTGGCCAGGGTGAAGCTGTAGAGGTACTGGGTCTCGTTGCGGACCGAGCCGAGATCGAAGCGCCGGTAACCGAAGGTCAGGCCGCAGCAGTCCCAGTTGTAGACGGCCTGCACCCCGGCGTACTGCAGTGCGCCATGGACGAAGTCGTAGCCGCCGTTGGCACCCAAGTTGAAGCCGTGGCCGCTCTGCTTGCCAATGGCGAGGAAGGGCTGGAGCTGCTGACTCTTGATGGTGGAGGCGCTGCCGCCGTTCTCGTCGACGGCGTTGAGCATCGCCTGGCCCAGGCCGATGGTAGTGCGGCCCCAACTGTAGCCGGCATAGAGGCTGTCAGCGCTGATCCGTCCGGCCTTGGGGTCGTAGTCCAGATCCCACTGAATGCGCAGATTGTCGATGGCCTCGAAACGCAGCCGCGAGGTAATGGGCGATAGATTGCGCGGCGAGGTGAGGAAGGCAATTCCGCTCAGGTCCAGCGTGGAATCGAAGACGTTGCGCCGGCCGGGGATCAGCGCCCCGCCGAAGCTGGGGTCGATGAAGAATTTTTGCGCAATCTGCCAACTGGCCCACTCGCGGGGCTGGCCCTGTTTGTCCAGCTTGTCGGGGCAGCCGCCCGGCGCGGCGGCTGCGTCCTGGCCCGTGCAGGGCTGGCTGCTGGCCGGGCGCAAATAAAAGCGCTGGGTGAGCGAGTAGCCCACTTCGTTGGTGTCGGTGGCGATGTCGGTGGTGTCGACCAGGAGCACATTTCGCGCTTGGGCGCCGATGCCGGAGACGTAACGGTAGGTGAACTCCGGCTCGATGACGTGGCGCAACTCGCGGTTCCAGCGGGTGAGCGTGAAATCCCGCTCCAGGGCCGGAGGGCGCAGATCCACCGAGGCTTCAAAATCGGTCCGGTTGAGCGGATCGTGGCTGATGGTGGGCGTGCCGCCGTTGGCGCCGGGCAGATCCGGGGTCTGGCTGATGGTGTAAGCGGTCTCGCGCAGCGCGACCTCGGGAGCCACGCTCCAGCCGCCGGCCGTGAACGGTAGCGAGAGGTGCGGATAGAAGTCGACGCGGCCCACATTGCGGGCATGGAAGCCGGGTTCGGCGCGGCCCAGGTAGCCGAGCGACGATCCCATCCCCCAGTAGAGCGGGGACGGGCCCAGCGGCCGGTCGAGCACGTCGAAGCGCAGGCCGGGCAGGTGAAGAATCTTCGCCGCGTCGCCATCGGTGGAACTGGCGAAGGTCTCAAAACGGCCCATCGAGACCGAGGGGACGAAGCCATTGTGCGCGTGGGTGAGCGAGACGTTGCTCTGCACCTCAGAGTTGACGGCCTGCGAGTAGTTGTCGTTGAAGACCAGCCGGTAGACGTAGCAGGAAAGGTATTCTACGTTGCCGGCCAGGTGCGTCTCGGGTCCGAAATCCTTGCGGCCAAGAGCATTGATGTCCACGCCGCCCTGGTTGATCAGTCCGTTGCTGGCCGGGTGCGGAAGGCAGTCGGCGGTGGGGGTGGTTGAGGGCGCGGGCACAAAGCCGCGATCCAGCAAGGCATTGCCGCGCACCGTCAGGTGATCGAGCCCGTGGCCTTTGTAGCGGAAGTCGCCATTGGGCGCCCAGCCGCGCTTCGAGTAGTAATCCGAGCCGACGATCATGTCCATGCTGCGGTTGATTGCCCAGTAGAATTGCTCGCCAAAGGTGTAGCCCCTGATCGACGATCCGGTGCTCACGATGGGGATCAGAAATCCGCTCTCGCGGCCCGTCTCGTCCACCGGATGGCGCAGGTAGGGCAGGTAAAAGATGGGAACGCCGAGAAATTTGAAAAAGGCGTTGGAGGTGGAGGCCTTGCCGTCCTGCAGCTTGATGGCCCGGGAGATCACCTGCCAGTCCGGATGGGGCAGACGGCAGTTGGTCATCGTGCCGTCGATGATTTTGTAGTGCCCCTCGCTGGTCTCCAGCACCACTCTGCCGGTAAAGAAGAAGGGATTGGTCGTGGAATAGACCGTCGTGCGGCCCAGGGTGCGAATTCCCTGCGAGCCGTGCACATTGAAATAGCGCGCGGTGTGCGCATTCAGCTGCATCTGGCCGCGCGAGGCGTTGATGAGCACGTCGTTGGGTCCGCCGGCAACCTGCAGGTTGCCCTCCGCCTCCAATTCCGTGGTGGACTGATGGTAGACGACCTTATCGGCGCGCAGAATGTAGCCGCGATAGTGGACCACCACCGCGCCGGTGAGCGTCCAGGTGTCGCCCTGGCGGCTCTGGCTCTGGGCCTCCCATTCGACCGGAACGCCGCTTGCGGGTGCTGGCTCCGGTTCGGCCACGGGCAGAATCTCCTGGCCGGGATCGTCGGGCAGCGAGGGCGCAAGCCCGTCGGCGGAGCTGCTTTGGGAGGGGTCGTCCGTAGTGGGCGTACTGGCCTGGCTGGCCTCTTGCGCCGCCGCGGGTGCCGCATTGGTCAACGCCTGCCCCCTAACTAATAGGTGACAGAGGGCTATCATCGTGATAAACAGTAAAGTGCGAGGACGCATTACGGGGCCAAGGCCAGCATAGCAAAATCGGCCGCCTTGCAGGTAAGATGCGCCGTGCAGTTTTTGGCGGCAGGCAAGAATCAAATGGTTTCGGTTGCGCCCGGATTCCCCGCATCCGGGGCGCGTTTTTGCATTTTCACGCAATCCGCCTCTCTTTTGAAAGCAATGTCCGAAAGCCCCGGCCGCAGCGGGCTTCGCGGACCGGAACGGCCGCCCTGTTGGCCTGATGAATTGGCCCGGAGGGTGCGTCAGAAGGGAAACTGGAGCCTTGAGCAGATCATCAAGCCAACCGACGCCCGCAACCCCCTGGAAGCAGGAGGTGAACCAGCGCCTTGCCGCCCACAAAAGCCGCAAAGGTTTGTCCACGGCTGAGTCCGCCGCACCCGCCCAGCCTCAGGTTGCCGCCAGCAGCCGCGCCGCCCAGGCCGCCGCTCGCGTGGCCGCGCGTTATGCTCAGGCGCCCAGCTACAGCCAGATGCAGGCCGCCGAAGCCCGCGCCGCGCTGCGCACGGCCGAGATTGCCACGCAGGCAGCTTTGGATGCAAATGTCGCCGCTCAGGCCGCGCTGGCAGGCTTCGAGGCTGCCTCCGCCAACTCATTTTCATATGAGCCAGCCGCCGCTCAGGACAGGGCACCGGAGCCGCTCCGGACGCAGGCCACTTGGGAGCCAGTTGCGGAGCCCGCCGCCGCGCCGGCTCAGACCGAGGTACAGCGCCCGCTCCAAGACTCATTCCAGAACTCATTTCGGGCCCCAATTCGGGCTTCGGAAAGCGAAACTCCTCCCACCCGCCACGAGCAGGATTTTGCCTTGCGCCCCCCGGCCGCGACCCGTGCGTCGCAGCCGTCAGAGGGCTTCACATCTTCGGCCGAAGACCAGTGGGAGCAGCCAGCGGCCCCCCCTGGAGAGCTTTGGGGCAGCGAAGCCGAAGCCATTGAGCCAGTCGAGCCGGATCTGCCCATTCACGCCAACCTCATCGAGTTTCCGCGCGAACTGGTCGCCACCCGCAAAATTCGTCCGCGGCTGGCCGAGGGAGCTTACGCCAATGCGGATGCGGAGCGGCAGTTGAGCATCTTCGAGGTGGACCCCGGCACCATCTCCACCGAACCCGAGGCGGCCTCAAGCGCTTCCGCGCCGGCCGCATCCGCCTGGTCGAGCCCGGAGTGGTCGAGCATCGAACTGGAGGCTCAGCCCACGGTGGAAGAATCGGCGCCCCAGGATGAGCCGGCTGCGTTGTCGGTCCTGCGCCCGGCGCCCGTCGGCTACCGGCTAATGGCGGCCCTGGTGGATGGCGCGCTCATCACCAGCGCCTTTTTGGCGACGGTTCTGGTGGCCATGGACAGGATGCAGCATTTGCCAGCGGCAAAAACCGCTGAACTGGGAGCGGCTTCGGCATTGCTGCTGATTGCGCTGCTCTATCAGACGCTCTTTCTTATTCTGGCCGGGGCCACGCCGGGCATAAGCTACGCCCGCATCTCGCTGTGCACCTTCGACGGCCAGGTTCCTACCCGCGCGCAGTTGCTCTACCGGCTGGGCGCGCTGTTGCTCTCGGTGCTGCCGGTGGGGCTGGGCGTGGCCTGGATTCTCTTTGACGATGACCACCTGAGCTGGCACGACCAACTGTCGAGGACCTACCTGCGGAGGGGCTAGAGCGGTTTCACTTCACAAATTGCTATTGAAACTGGGCGGAGTAGTGGCTTTTTTGAGGAAAAAGCCACTACTCCGCCCGGTTTTTGTTAAGAGCAGAAGTGAAAATGCTGTAGCGTGCGCCTTCAGCCGCAGATAGCCTGGCGCGACTCCCTGAACAGCTTCCCGCCCTTCTCGATCGCGCGCAGATTCAACTCCATCCAGCGGGGATTCTTCGCCAGCCGTTGGAGCGCCGCGTTGATGTTCGCCTCTTGCAGGACGCCAGTGATCTCCAGCAGAGCGCCCATCATCACCATGTTGCCCGCGCGCGCATTGCCCAGCTCGTTGGCCGCCTGCGTAAAGGGGCAGGCCAGCACCTGCACGTTCTTCTGTTCGCAATCGGCCGGGAAGCTCTCGCCGTTGAAGAGAATCCATCCTCCTGGGAGCACACTCTTGTAGAACTTTCTGAGCGAGGGTTCATTCATCGCCACCAGCAGGTTGGGATTCATCACTAGAGGCGAATCGATTTTCTCTCTCGAAAGGCGCACGTGGCAGTTGGAGGTGCCCGAGCGCATCTCCGGCCCATAGGAGGGTAGCCAGGAGACTTCCAGGCCGGCATCGAGGCCGGCCTCGGCCAGCACCTCGCCGAGCAGCAGAACGCCCTGCCCGCCAGAACCTGCCACCCGCACACGAAGGTCCAACTCAGCTGTTTTTCCCAGCGCAATTGGATGGCCCTCCGGCAAACCCTCGCTGGCGACGTCAAGAATCCGCGGAATCTGGTCGAGCGCCGGCTCCGGCTCAGCCAACGGCTGCGGCTGGGCTTCCCCGGTGCGGTCGCAAAACACGCCCAGCGGAAAGGTCTTCTCCATCACCTCACGCACCCAGCGCTGCGCCTCGACCGGGCTCATTCTGAAGATCGTGGGGCACGGAGACAGCACCTCGATCAGCGAAAAGCCCAGCCCGCGCACCTGGTTTTCCACGGCCCGCTTGATGGCGCGCGCCGCTTGCATGATCTGCCGGTTGTCGCCCAGGCCCACGCGCTCAATGTAGACCGGAGCCTCGAGCGTGGCCAGCAACTCGCTGATGTGCAGCGGATAGCCTTCGTTGGCCGCGCTGCGCCCCCTGGGAGTGGTCGCGCTCTTCTGTCCCAGCAGGGTGGTCGGCGCCGCTTGTCCGCCGGTCATGCTATAGATTGCGTTGTTTACGAAGATGATCGTGATATTCTCGCCGCGATTGGCCGCGTGCAGAATCTCCGCCGAGCCGATGGCCGCCAGATCCCCATCGCCCTGGTAGCCGATGACGATGCTCTCCGGCCGGCTCCGCTTCATCCCGGTGGCCACGGCCGGCGCCCGTCCATGCGCGGCCGATACATTGCCCACGTCGAAGTAGTTGTACGTGAAGACTCCGCAGCCCACCGGGCCAACCAGGATGGTTTTGTTCTGAATCTCCAGCTCATCGATGGCCCGCGCCAGCATTTTATGCACCTGGCCATGGCCGCAGCCAGGGCAAAAGTGCGTCTGGTGCTGCAAATCTTGCTTGCGCTCGAAGCGCTTGTAAAATGACCTGGGCCGGCCGTGCGACACTGCGTACTCTGGGACCATCTCGCTAGACATTTGCGCTTTGCTCCTCTTTCGGACTCATCGCCGCGAGGTTTTGCCCCGCCAGAGCCTCGTTTTGCCCCACCAAACCCTTGATAAACCGGAGGACTTCGTCGTGCGACGGCACATTCCCGCCCACGCGACTGTAAAACTCGACCGGACGCGCCCCGTTGAGCGCCAGCCGTACATCCTCCACCATCTGACCGTTGCTCATCTCCACCACCACGAAGAGACGCGCGCTTTTGGCCAGCCGCTGAAGGTGCGGGGAGGGGAATGGATAAAGCGTAATCGGCCGCAGCACACCCACCTTGAGCCCCAGCGCGCGCGCCTCAGCGGCGACAGCCTTCAAAATCCGCGCCACAATGCCGTAGCCCACCAGCACGATCTCCGCGTCCTCAGTGCGCCACTCTTCGGCGCGCGTCTCGGCCTCGGACGCGCGTTTGTACTTGGCCTCCAGATGGCCCTGATGCGCCTCCATCGCGTCGATGTCCAGGTACAGCGAGGTGATCAGATTGCCGCGCGTCTCCTCAGTGCCGGTCACGGCGTACACGGGTAGCGGCGACATAACGGCCGTCTGCGGAAACTCGACCGGCTCCATCATCTGCCCGATGAATCCATCGGCCAGGAGCACTACAGGGTTGCGATAGCGGTCGGCCAGCTCGAAGGCCAGCGCAGTCAGATCGGCCATCTCCTGCACGGAATCGGGGGCCAGCACGATGGTCCGGTAGTTGCCGTGGCCGCCTCCCTTCACCACCTGGTGGTAGTCTCCCTGCTCGGCGGCGATGTTGCCCAGTCCCGGCCCGCCGCGGGTGATGTCGGCGATCACGCAGGGCAGCTCGGCGCCTGCCATGTAGCTGATGCCCTCCTGTATCAGGCTTATCCCCGGCCCGCTCGAGGCGGTCATCGCCCGCACCCCGGCCGAGGCCGCGCCGTAGATCATGTTGATGGCCGCAACCTCGCTCTCGGCCTGCAGGAAGACTCCGCCCGCCCGCGGCATATAATCGGCCGCTACCTCGGCAATTTCGCTGGCCGGCGTGATGGGGTAGCCGTAAAAGGCGCGGCATCCGGCGAGAATGGCGCTCTTGACAATCGCTTCGTTGCCCTTCATCAGTTGCCTGCGCATTCACCCGCTCCCAATTCAACGACTCCCGCTTCACCCGCTATTACTTCAACCGCTACGACTTTGCCTGCTCCCATTTCACCCGCTTTCACTGCGCTCACTTCTGCTCCGCCGCTACCGCTTTGTCCGCCAGCGCCTCGCCTGCTCCCACAACGTCGGTCTCGACGCTGTCTTCCTCGCCGGTTGTGCGGCGCACCCTTCTCAAAACCGTAATCGCCCCCGGCTCGGGACACACCATGAAGCAGCTTCCGCAGCCCGTGCAGCCCGCGCCGGCGTAGGTTGCCGTGCGATAGCCGTAGTGGTTCAACCGCTCGCTCAGGGAGATCACCTTCACCGGACAGGCCTCCACACAGAGCCCGCAGCCCTTGCACTCCTCCGCATCCACCCGCAGCAAGCCGCGGTCCTGCTTTTCCTCTGTTTTCATCCCTGTCCCCTTCGGCGAGTCGCAACCCCAATGGCATTTTACGCGATCTTAGCTCCCTGACGGCCTTGGAGCTCACCTCTTTTGCTCATCGAAGTCCACTGCGCCGTCCTCGCCGAAGACCACTGCGGTGAAGCTGAAGATGTCCGTATCCTCGTCCTTCCAGCAGCCGGGGTGCAGCCGCGCCTTGGCGCAGGTCTGCTCAAGGAAGGTGAGCCGGTCCCAATTCTGTTCCACCGGCACCTGCGGGAGCAGCAGGCCCTCGCGCTCTCCATTCTTTATCAGCAGCCCATGCTCGCCAATCCTGATCTGTTCCACGTCCGTCACGCGGCGCAGAGGCGAGAGCACGGAGATTTCATAATCGAGGTTAGGCAACTCCGCAACCGATACTGGCGTGAAGCGGGAGTCGCGCATTGCGGCCAGGGTGGCCGTGTCGCGCACGGTGAGGTAGAGCGGCTTGATGGACGAGGTGTAGCCGACGCATCCGCGCAGCGCGCCGTTTTTCTCGCGCAGCGTTACGAAAGCCCCGCGCTGCTGATTGAGCGCCTCGCTCTTGCAGGCGGGCGGCTCATACGCCTCCCCCTCCCGAACCACGTGCTCCACTGACCTGCGCGCCAGGGCGAGCAGGTCACTTTTTTCTTCCCGGCTCAAGGAAAACGGCATTTCCGCTGCTTTTTCGGCGGGAGATTTCACAAAAACCGCCGCGCCGTAGCCCACCACGCGCGAATCTTCGCCGGTAATGTCGCCGGAGTTGGCGTACCTCAGTACCCGCGCCTGGTTGGCTCCCAGGCGTTCGGCGTAGATCATGGCGGCTACCATGGGCGCGCCGCCGCAGGCCTCCCAGATCCGCATCTGAAAGTTGCGCGACATGCTGAAGTAGTCCCACGCCTCCAGCGCGTTCAGAGCCTGCCCGTCGATCCTCGCCGCCTCATTGCAGGGGTGGTAATGCGAGAGATCGGAACTGGCCAGAACCAGCGTATCGCCGCCCTGGGCTTCTGCTTTGGCCAGCTTTGCCAGGGCTACTCCCAGAGCGCGGCTTGCCTCGTAGCTCTGGTCTCCCATGACGATGGGCACAACTTCAAAGTCTCCCAGTACTTTTTTGAGCCACGGCAACTGCACCTCGATCGAGTGTTCGGCTCCGGCCGGGGTGGGATCGTGCCCATGGCCGGAAAGCCGCAGCGCTGGGCTCATCTCGACAAGCTGCCGGGCGAAGGCCTTATCCACCGGCACGTTGCCCAGCGGCGTCCGGTAGGCGTCGCCGTCATAGACGGAGGTAAAGTCGAAGCTCTCGAAGTGCGAAGGCGCAATCACCACCACCCGCGCGTACTTTCGCCCCCGCAACGCGGCGTAGACGAAGGCGGCCACCGGGCCGGAATAGGGGTAACCGGCGTGGGGCGCAACCGCTGCCAGAACCGGGGCGAAAATCGGCTCGGCGGCCAGCGTTGCGGAGGCTTGGGAAAGCAACTCGTCGAGCATCGCCGAGAGCGCCTTCGGATTGGAGGGATAAAAGCTGCCGGCGACCGCATCCGGCCGCACCTTTTGCGCGCCGGCGGCTTGCGTCCCGGCGGCGCTGGCGTGTTCCATGGGCGCCATCGCCCTAAGTTGAGCTGTCATCCAGAGCATTTTCGCACTCCTTTGGAAGTTCGTCCGCCCCATTGTCTTCGCCGCCCTCGCACCCGCGCAAAAAGGCAGCACTCACACCCGCCAGACGCTCCTCACACCTGCCAGATGCCGGGAATCGGCTGCTGGCAGAAGGGGCAGCGGTTGTTCTGCATCAGCGTCTGGATGGCCGTGAAGCCCGTGCGCTCGACCAGCAACCGCTGGCAGCCGGGACAATAGGTGTTCTGCGCCGGATGCCCCGGCACATTGCCGATGTAAACGTAGTGCAAGCCCTCGGCGACGGCAATCGCCCGGGCGCGCTCGAGCGTGGCCACCGGCGTAATCGGCAGGTTTTTCAGCAGGTACTCCGGGTGGTACTGCGTGAAATGCACCGGCACGTCCACGCCCAGATTCGTCTTGATCCAGTTTGCCAGGCCGCGAAACTCCTGGTCGCTGTCGTTGAGCGTGGGCAGGACCAGGTAGACGATCTCTGTCCACTTGCCCATCTTGCGCAGCGTCACCAGAGTCTCCAGCACCGGCTTCAGTTGGCCTTTGACCACGTCGCGGTAGTAGGACTCGGAGAAGGACTTCAGATCGATCTTGACGGCGTCCATCTTCCCGTAGGCCGCCTGCAATGCCTCCTGCCCGATGAAGCCGTTGGAGACCACCAGGCTGCGGATGCCGGCCTCGTGGCCCGCGTCGGCGGTGTCCATCAGGAATTCGCTGAAGACCAGCGGCTCGCTGTAGGTGAAGGCAATCGTCGGGCAGCCGTATTGTTTGGCAAGTTCAACGACGCGCCGCGGCGGAAGGTACTCGGCGGGAATCTCTTCGGGACGCGACTGCGAAATCTCCCAGTTCTGGCAGAATTTGCAGTTGAGGTTGCAGCCGGCCGTGGCCAGCGAGAAGGCCATCGTCCCCGGCAGATAGTGGAAGAGCGGCTTCTTCTCGACCGGGTCGACGTGCGCCGCGCAGACCCGCGAGTGGACCAGCGAATAAAAGACGCCGCCGCGATTCTCGCGCACCCCGCAGTAGCCGCGCTGGTTGTCTCCCACGACGCATTGGCGCGGACACAACTCACACCTGATTTTCTGATTCGCAAGTTTTTTGTAGAACTTCGCTTCGACGGTGAAGCGCGCATCGCTCCGGGCCTCGGAGTCCACATCGGTGGGAGCGTGGCCGGGCTGATCGCCTTGGTTGCCGCTGTGCATGGTGCTCATTTGCGTCCTCCGCCGGCCTCGCGGCCCGCCCCAGGGATCAGTCCCTGGAAGGGGAGAACTCCGGCGGCCGCGTGCGTGCGCGCCAGGGAGGCCCTCCGGCGCTGCCGGCCGTCAAATCGCTCCGCGGCGCTGCCTTGCTGAGCCTGCAACTGCTCAATTCTTGCAGACAGCGCCGGGGCATCCGGATTCTCGGGGGACACAGTCTGCAATTTGCGCCCCTCCTTTTCTTATTTTCCGCTTAAAAAGCAGAAGATGCCACTGGCGCAGCGGAAGGGGAAGGCGGAGCGGGAGAAACCGTGCAATTCTCCCGCTCCGGCCGCGGTGCGTTCGTTGACTCTCTGGCGTGTTAGTTGACCGTTTCAAAGGAGTTACGAACGCTGCTCTGCTTGGCTGGTAGCGGCGGAAAAGCCATAATCTGCGTCGATACATTGCGGAAAGTGGCGGGCATGCGCGCGGGCAAGACGCAGGCCAGAAAGGTGGCGCCGATCAGGCGCGCATCGCTCCAGAACGAAGCCCGGCACATATAGCGCGCGTCCATGCGCCCCTTGAGCAGCCGGATGTGCCGGTTATAGAAGTTATCGAGCTGGGTGGGATGAACGCGGCTCAGGATCTCTTCCTCGCGCCGGAAGGCGAGCGTGGCCGCGCCCGTGATGCCGGGGCGATAGGGCATATTGGTAATCGCCACATACTGTGGCAGCTTGGGCCGGGGACCGACCAGGCTCATCTCTCCGCGCAAAATGTTATAGAACTGCGGCAGTTCATCGAGCTTGAGCTTGCGCAGCCAGCGTCCCAGGCCGGTAATGCGGCGATCACCGTCCCTGGTAAGTCCGGGGCCGCCCTTGCCCGAGCACCAGCTTGCCCAGATCGAAGGGGATCAGCGAGGTGGCCATGGTGGCCGGGTCCAGCCGCTCAATCACCGCGTAGTTCCAGTCGGTTTCAAAAGCCGGGCGAAGCAGCGCGGATTCTGTTCCCATCCGCTGGTTGACTACCATGCTGCCCAGAGCGCCCGTCGATCCCGAAGAGCGGCTCTCGGAGGCCTTCTGCATTGCCGCGGAGGGGTCGTCATCCGAGGGCAGATGCTCTGGCTGCGCGCCGGGAACTGCATTGGGAGAGCCACCTGGCTCCGTTTGCGCGGCAGAAGTGTCGAGAGAGGGAGCAAACTCCGGCGCCGGAAGGCCCATCTGGGTGCGCCGCCACCAGTAGTTCCGTGAAACCAGTGAATCCCGGGCAGGCATCAGATCGCTCAGCCGCATTCCCTGGCGCCAGCAAAATCGTCCAGGGTTGGCCACCGATCCGCGCAGCGTGACCGTTTCCCGGTAGTCGGAAATGATCGGATCGATGCGCACGATGTCGCCGCTGGTCAGCGGAGTGGCCAGACCGGCCTCATCGGTCTTCAGGGAGAAGGCGCGCCGTTGCGCATGATCCTCGATGCGTTCCACCGAGACGCGCCCGCCGGAGGCGACGGCGGTCAGGCCGCCGGCCGTCGCGATCAATTGCCCGATCGACTCCTGGCCGCGCAGCTAGTAGATGGCGGCCTGGCGCACACTGCCCATGAGCGCCACCTCAGGGCCCGCTGCGGGGATAAACAGCACATCGCCGGACTGCAATTGCACGTCCCCGCTCTTGTCGCCCTCGACCAGCAGCGCGTACAGATCAAAGTCAGTCAGCACCTTGCCGGCGCGCTTCAGCTCCACGTGGCGCATGGAGCCGGTCCGCGAAGGACCGCCGCTCAAAAAGACCGCATCCACCAGCGTCGAGAGCGCGCTCACCGTGTACTCGCCCGGCTGCCGCGCCTCTCCGGCGACGTACACCTGGATGGAGTGAATCTCGCCCATGTCGACGCTCAGCTCGAAGTTGCGGTAAACCCGCTCGATCGCCTGGCGCAGGTGGCTGGCGACGGAGGAAAACTCGAGGCCGGCAACGTGCACGGCGCCCACCTTCGGAAGGTAGACCTCTCCCTCGCGGCTTACCTGCAGATTGGCGCTGAAGTTGACCTGTCCCCAGACGCGAATGCGCAACTGGTCCCCGGTGCCGACCACCATGTTTTCCGGCGCCGGCGCCTGGTCGATGGGACCGAAGGAGGCCGCCTGCTGGGCAAAGAGGCCGGCGCCATAGATGGGCAGCATCCGCCCGGTGGAGGATGCCATGGTGGAGCGCTTTCATCTGCAGGCGCTTTACCACGCGCGGTTCCAGTCGTCGGCGCGCCAGCATTGGGAGAAAAAACTCTGGTCGACAACGGGCTGAAGGACGGATTGATTCGCCTTTCGGTGACCGACCGGGATCCGCGCCGGGCCGCGGAGCTGGCCAACGGCTGGGTAGAGGAGTACCGGCTATTCTCGGCGACCCTGGCGGTGAGCGAGGCCTCCGGACGAAGGCTCTTTTTCGAGCAGCAACTGAATGGCGCGCGCGAGGATCTGGCGCACGCCGAAGACCAGATGAAGCAGACCGAGCAGCGCACCGGCGTAATCGAGCTCGACGGCCAGGCGCACGCCATGATCGCCTCGGCGGCCATGCTGCGCGCCCAGGTGGCGGCCAAACAGGTTGAGATCCAGGCGATGCGGCAGTTTGCCGCCGACGGAAATCCGGACCTCGAGCGCGCGCGGCAGGAGATGTCGAGCCTGGAAGGGCAGTTGTCCTCGATGGATGTCGCCAATGATCGCCCGGGCGGCGATCTGGTGGCGCCCAAGGGCAATCTCAGCGAGGCGGGTCTCGATTATGCGCGCGCCCTGCGCGAGGTGAAGTACCGCGAGATGGTAGTGCAACTGTTGGCGCGCCAGTATGAGATGGCGCGGGTGGACGAGGCGCGGCAGGGAGCGCAGGTGCAGGTGGTTGACGTGGCCGTCATTCCCGACCGTCCCGTTTCGCGGTTCAGAGTTTGGATTGTGCTGGGCGGGCTGCTGTTGTCCTTGCCGGTGACGCTGTTGATTGCGCTCGTGACCGAGGCCGTCTCCAGGCTGCTGAACCTGATTGGCCGGTTGAGGCCCGACGTGCTCCACATGCAAGAGGCCATCAATCCCTGGTTCAGCATTCTGGCCTCTCTCAGAACGCTGCCCCCGGTAGTGACAACGGTGCACGATGTCTCGCGCCATCCCGGAGAGAATCGGGGAGCCTGGCTCCTGGCCCGCACCCGCAAGCTCATGTTATGCAGGTCGCAAGCGTTCATCGTTCATGCCGATGTCCTCAAAAATGCACTCGCGAAGGATTGGGGCGTGCCGAAGGAACGGGTACATGTCGTTCCCCATGGCGAACTGGGCTCTTTTTACCTGAATATCAACGGGTCTGGCGAGCCTTCCGCGCCGCGCGATCCGCGGGCGGTGCTCTTCTTCGGCAGAATCCTGCGTTACAAGGGGCTTGACGTGCTTGTATCGGCGATGGAAATCGTTCGCCGTTCCATTCCCGGCGCACGCCTCATCATTGCCGGGCGGGGAGATCCCATCTCGCGCTATCTGCCTGCAAACAGTCCGCGCGATCAAGTTGAAGTGATCGATCGGTATATTCCCGACAGCGAGGTGGGAGCCCTGTTTCGCCGGGCGGGAATGCTCGTTCTTCCCTATGTGGAGGCGTCGCAGAGCGGGGTCGCCTGTCTTGCCATGGCGACGGGAACTCCCATCGTCGCCTCCGCGATGGGGGGCTGGCGGAGCTTATTCGCGACAACGTCGATGGGCTTCTGGTGCCGCCCGCGAACCCGCAAGCGTTGGCGAATGCGATTCTTGCGCTCATGACGAATGAAGATCTTCGCCTCCGGCTCTGCACAACATGAACGAGATTCTGGTCTACGCCAGATGCGGCAACGGGATGCAGTCTCGCAGGGGCGGTCTGGCCTACTTGAAGGGGGAGATCGAGTTCCAGTCGTTTCTGCGCAAGATGGGGCTGCTGAACGCCTCCGGCTCGCTGTTGAATATTCTGATGCGCGGTCCGATCCGCCTGGCTCCCGGTTCGGTTCGCTCCCTGTGCTACAACCTGTTTCTGAGAACTTCTCCGGCCGCCATGCCGAGGACGCTGCAATGAACTACACTGCAAATCTCAATCCGCGACTCCGGTATAGCGGTTCTCTAATTGCTATACATCGAAACCACAGCCGCTGAGTGGCTTTTTCTTCTACGGGGTCCGCGGCGACAGGTCTTCGTCGCTGGGGTGGAAGTAAAAGCCACCTTGCACAGAGTTGGTCAGTGTAGGTGAATTGGAGAACCGCTCTAAACAAACTTGAACGGGCGTTCAATAAAAAGCGGGCCGCCCGGCATCAAAGCCCGGCGGCCCGCTGAGTTAGTGAAAACGGAGCTCCGAATCAGTCCCCGGCGACCGGCTCGGCCTCCTGCTGCTCGGCTGGCTTGGCGGGGGCGATCGAGTCCAGACTGACCAATCCCTCGACCGGCTTTTCGCCCAGGATGTGCTCGCGGTAGAGCTTGGCCATGCGGAGGTTTTCGGCCTGCTGCTTCAATTTTTCGTCGCGGGCGCGCACCTTCTCTTCGAGAGCGGTCTTGGCGATGCCCAGATCGTCGAGCGTGTGGTTGGCCTCGGCGTTGACGTGCTCCATATTCAGCGTCAGGTCGTGGCCCACCTCGGCCATCTCCACCTTGTTGCCGCCGGCGAAGATTTCGTGGCGGCCGTGCTCCTCGTACCACTTGGTGAGGGTGGCCGTCATGTGGATCTTCTCGACGATCTGCCGCCAGCCGATGCCGGTGTTATAGGCGCAGAAGCTGATCTCGCCTTCCTGCGTGGCATAGGGGATGACGCACTGCTCGGTGCGGCGGAAGTCGTAGTTGAACAGATCCTGGAAGTGCATACCGGCGATGAACAGGAAGTTCCAGCGGTCGGCGCGGCGCCTCTTGATGTCATCGAGGGTGCGGTCGCCCGAGACCTTGCCGTAACTGTGGCCGGTGGCGCCGAAGGTCTTGTCCATCTTCTTCATCATGTCGATGATGCGGAAGTGGGTCGGCGACTGGAAGGGATCGTAGTTGCGCAAAAGAGCCAGCACAAAACCGACCGCCGAGAGGAACCTGCCACGGGTCGCATCGTTGACCCTGGCCAGATCCCTGGCCACCTGGTCCATCTTCAGGAAGGCGGTAACCGGAGCGGCCTCCTTGGTCTCCTTGTCGATCATCATGGCCATGCCGATGCCGCAGTCGGGGTGGCAGCCGCAGTTGAGCTGGCCCCACGCGGCGTTGGGCCCGTGAATCAGGTCGGCCCAGTCGGTGAAGGTGGTCATGAAGCTGACGGGGAACCAATCGCGCAGCGGTTCGCCGAAGCCCACCTGGTTTTTGATGTCGTGGGCCATGTGCGAGAGCGTGTAGCGCTCGGCGTGACGGCGCTCGTCGGTGATCGCCTCGTCGCGGCCGGTAAAGCTGACCGGCTGGAAGCTGAGGAAGCTGATCTTCTTGGGATTGTCCAGCGCAAACTGGATGATGCGGCCCACCTGCTCGTTGTTGACGCCGTTGATGATGGTGGTCACCGGAACGATATCCACGCCGGCTTCGTGCAGGTTGTTGATAGCCTGCAGCTTGACGTCGAAGAGGTTGCCCACCTTGCGATGCGAGTTGGCGGCGTTGCCAATGCCGTCGAACTGCAAATAAACGTAGCGCAGGCCGGCTTCCGCGGCAGCCTTGCAGAGTTCCTTGTTCTTGGCAAATTCGATGCCGTTCGAGGCGGCCTGCACGCTGTTGTAGCCGACCTTGCGGGCGTAGGCGATGGCGTCCACGAAGTAGGGCGACAGCGTCGGCTCGCCGCCCGAGAACTGCACGCTCATCTGCCGCTTGGGCTTGACCGTGATGGCGTTGTCGAGCAGGGTCTTGATCTCTTCCCAGGCCAGTTCGTGAACGAAGCCCACCTGGTTGGCGTCGGTGAAGCAGGGGTCGCACATCATGTTGCAGCGGTTGGTCAGGTCGATGGTCAGCACGCCACCGCGGCCGTGGGTCAGCGTAGAACTGCCATGGCAGCGCAGCTTCTCGTCATTGTGCGAACGCATATCGCGGCCGGGAAAGTTCTCCTGGATGTGCTTGGTGAAGGCCGGGTCGATCGACATGATGTCTTCAAAGTGGCCGTGCTTGGGGCAGTCCTTCACCATCCAGATCTGGCCGTCGCGCTCGATGATCTGGGCCTTGACCTCGCCCACCTTTTCGTTGAGCAGCACTTCATAGGGCAGCTTGCCGTCCAGAATCTGCTTGCGAATCTCGGGCACGCACTTGGGACAGAGTGAATCCGTGGTGCGCGGCCAGCCCAGCGGCGGCTTCTCCTTCTCGTAGCTCTTCAGCAGAGGCTTGTCGCTCCACTTGGGCGTAAAGGACGGGTTCGGGCTGATGCGATTCAGCCGGTCGTAGATGAACCACGCTCCCTTGGCCGCATAGACGACGGCTTTTTCGGCGTACTTGATGGCTTTCGACATGAGTATTGCTGTCTCCTCAATAAATTCGTCAAATTCGTCGCCGGCGGCTGACCACCCCGCGGCGAAGACCAGCCGGGGCTCCAGCATTCTCTTGCCTGGCTCAGCCCTTGTGCCTGCAAAAATCGCGGCGCACGGGGCATGAAAATCCACTTCCAGGGTAACCGCTGCTCCCCGTCAACCCAAACCTGGAGCAGCGAACGGCGGAAAATTCCGTTGAATGGCGGCCAGGGCGGGCTGAGTGGTTGGGCGATCTAAAGGCAAGGTGGAAAACCGGCGCCCCAACGCGAGGAGCGTGACGCATCCCATTGAGTTTCAATGTCTGGGCAGCGTCCCCGGTCTACTGCCCTTTCACTTCTACTCTTTACAGAAACCTCACACTCAAGTGGCTTTTTCCTCTCCCGGCCCCCGGCGACAGGTCTTCGTCGCTGGGGTGGAAGTAAAAGCCACCTTCAATGCTGCCGTAGGGTCAATATGTGAAGTGAAAATGCTCTAAAACGGCCCGGCGCTTCCCGACTTGCCCTCGTTGTTGATAATCCACTGGATTATCAACACGCGGACGTGAATGTGGCTGGCCACGTCGGGCCAGAACTCGGAGACAAAGTTGCCGATGGGAGCGAGCCCCAAGCCGGTTGCGTAGCGCTCGGCGCTGGCCGGCAGATTGGTCTGCTGACCTGGCACGTAAAGGTTGCCGGTCTCATCTTCAATGGCGAAGCCCACCAGGTTGGCGTAGTTCACCATTCCCTGGCCATTGTCGCCTTGGGTCCAAACCACCTGGAGGATGGCGTGACCCACGCGGTGCGGAATCGAGGCGTGAAGCAAGCGATGGTAGTGCGGATCCTGGTGAGCAATCGAGGGAATCAGAAAGACGCCGAAGAATTCGCCCGTGATGTCCAGCGTATAGTTCACGCCCACGCTGCGGGCGAAGCCAGGCATTCCGGGGCCGTAGGGGGAGTGCGCGTCCCAGCCCACCGTGATGGCCGAACTAGCCAGGATAGTGAGGCCGTTGAAGGGGTCCACCACATTGCGCGCCGCCAGCCAGGCCTTCTCGTGGGGCGTCAGCGGCTTGCCCTTCGGCCCGTTGATGAAGCGGGTGTACCAGTTGATGGCCGGCTGAGCAGGGCAGGCCGCCGGCTGCAAACCGGCCGTTTGTGTGCCAACCGCTTGCGGAGCCTTCACTTGCGGACCAGACTGACCGTTGGCTCCCACCGGCTGACCATTGGCAGCTGCTGGCGTATTCCCGGCGTTGACGGCCGTACCGGCGGTTGCCGCAGTGGAGCCGGCGTTGCGCCCAGCCGGGCAGGGCTGGACTGCTGGTGGAGCCACGCCAGCGGGAGCCTGTGGACGGGGCGCATCCGGCAGTGAAGGCTCGGGCCTGGGGTTCTCCGTCTGACCCCACGCCGGAATCGCTGCAGAGAGCCAAGCCGTGCCCAGCAGCGCCAGGGCGACACGGCTCTTCATGCGCATCCGGCAAAGCTGCCATCGGCCGGCAGCGCGTCCACTTCTGGCGTCCTCTTTCAAGCAGTTTCCCAAATAAATGCCCTCGCCGGCCGGAGAGTTACGGCACAGGTCTTCCAGCCGGACCGGCTTGCTGCTTTTCATCTACCCGCAGCAAGGCGCATCCAGGGAACCGCCATTCTACTGCATTACTTGGAGTTGTGGCAGAGTTTCTGTGAATCGCCGTCCTGGATTTCGGCAAACAGGCCGACTGCTCTGCCGCCAGCAATGCGCTCCCCGGTTCGTCCGTCGGAAACCCGCTCCCCGTGTTGACCATTGCGGTACCTTTGGGTTTTCGGCGATTGACGCGCCACTTTACCCATCGCAGACTGAGAAAGAGCTTGCTGGTCAAGGTTTTAGAGCGTTCTCCAGTTAACGTGGAGTTTCGAGTACCAGCGCGAGGTTGCCGTCATGAGCACGAATCCCCCTCCCCCTGCCCCTCCCGGTTCTGGCTCTGGCAGCGTCGGCCGCCGCATTGAAGAGGCCGTGGAGTTGATCGAGTTGGAACTGCGCCACGCCATCGCCTACGTAAATGACGCCGTAATCCCCCAGGTGCGCGGTCAGGTGCGCGGCGAATCGATCTCGGCCCTGCGCGCCGCGTCGGACAAATTGCGCGCCCTGGCCGACCGCTTGGACCAGAACCGGGGGCCCCGCCCTTGATGACCGAGTCCCCCATGAACGAACCCCACACAAGCTCGAAGGCGCAACGTCCGGCCGGCGGGCTTCGGCGGGCTCCCGCATGCGTGTCTCCGTCGTTGCTGATTCCGTCGTTGCTGCTGATCCTGTTGACTTTGTCCGGCTGCGGACACCAGCATGCCGAGGCTTCGCTGCCCGCGCCGGAAACCGCTCCCCCCGCCTATTCCGCCGCGTCCGAGGCCACGCCGCCGGCGCGCATCCCCATCACCCCGGCGCCGCCGGGCGGCGTCAGCGCCGAAGACCTCGACTATGTGAGCACCCACCGGCCCATCCTGACCGAGGAGGGGCTGGCCACCTGGTACACCGCGCTCTACAAGGGCCGCAAGGCCGCCAACGGCCAGGTCTTCAGCGACAGCGCTCTGACCGCCGCGCACCGCACCCTGCCGATGGGCTCGCTGATCGTCGTCACCAATCTCGATACCGGCCAGTCCAGCGCCATGCGCGTCACCGATCGCGGCCCGTTTGTGGAGGGCCGGCTGATCGATCTGACCATCGCCTCGGCCCAGGCCACCGGCGTCTACTGGCCCGGCTCGGCCCGCGTCCGGATCGACGTTTACCGCACCCCCAAGCCGATCCGCACCGGCGGCCGCTGGTGCGTGCAGATCGGCGCCTTTACCAGCCAGAGCAACGCCATCAAGCTCAAGGAGCAGTTGCTGCGCCGGTACCCGGACGCCAAAGTGATCGAGTTCCCCGGCGAAGACAGCTACTGGGTCCGCATCCGTCCCCCGGACGACAATCGCGAGCAGGCCGAAGCCATTGTCCGCCACCTGCGCCCCGCCGAGGGCGAAGCCTTCCTGACCCGGCTGGATTAGGGGCGGCGAAGAGTCAAAGCGGTCGCCGCTTACCTGCTCTGAATAATGCCCTATTGCGCATAATGCGCTTTATGGCATAATACTTCCATGGGCTGGTCCGTCGAGTTCCATCCGAAGTTCAAGGCAGAGGTCGAGGGAGAAGCGGCGATGTACAGACCCATTCCAGTTGAAGAAGTGATTGCCGCTATGCCAAAGAAGCAGCAAGAAGCGATTGCCAAGCGGGGCGCGGAGTTGGTGGCCAAGGTAAGACGGCGCATGACCCTGGCTGAACTGCGCAAGGGACGCAAGATCAGCCAGGCCACGGTCGCAGAGGCTCTGGGAATCGGCCAGATGCAGATTTCGCGCCTGGAGAAGCGCAAGGACCCGCGCCTGTCCACCATGCAGCGCACCATCGCCGCGATGGGCGGCCACCTGACGATGATTGCGACCTTCCCCGACCAGGAGCCGGTGATTCTCATTCCCTCCGCTCTCACGGAGAAGCCAGCAAGCCGGGCGAAAAGGGCCTGATTCGGGAGCTTGCGAGAATGTGGGGTACCTGGTTACAGCAAAAGGGATGTATCATGGTTCCAGCCTTCAACCGCCGCATCTACAGTAGTGGAGATGAGATGCTAAAAAGCAAGCCAATTCGCAGGCCAGGGCAAGACCTCCGAACTGTGCCCACGTACACAATTCCAGAAGCTGCCGAGTTCTTGGCAATCCGTCCAAGGACAATGTTTTCATGGTATGAAGGGGATGAGCCAATCTTGAAGGCTTCCGCCACTTGCGGTGCTATCCATCTTCTTTCCTATAGGGACATGGAAGAAGCCTACCGTGTCTATTTGCTGGGTGAGAGATTTCAATTCTCCCTGCAATTCCTCAAGAAATCGATGCGAAATGCCCGTAAGATGTTTAGATCGCAGCATCCTCTTCAGCGTGCTGATGCTGTAAAGGAATGCTTGAAAGACCTCGTATATGACAAACCAGCTCGCGGCCAAAACCCACGCACGATTACTTCTCTCGGTAAGAATCCCGGTCAACAAACAATCGAGGAAGTTGCCGATATGTTCTCGGAACGCATCGAACCCGGAGAATTCATTTATCCCTGGCGCTTTGCTTCTACCGATCACGATAGCCGACCAGTTTCTATGAATCCAGCCATCATGTCTGGGAGGCTAGTTGTTGTCGGAACTCGTATTCCCGTTAACACACTATTGGGGTACAGGCACGCAGGAAAATCTGTTGAACAGATCGCTAACGACTACAGCCTTGACCCTGAAGTCGTGGAAAAGGCTCTGATACACCTTGGGGTACGTCAAAAAGCGGCGTGAGGAATGCGTTTTGTTTCTCGACGAAGGTTTTTCGGCTGGGTCGGTAGCTTCCCGACTCAGAACGGCAGGTTTTACAGTTCAGCGATTCCATGAATGGTTCAGAGATGCTCACGGTGTACCCCTAAAAAATGTTCCCGATTCTGAAGTCATAAAGTTTTGCAATCGGAATGGATGGATGCTTGTATCTAAGGATCACGAAATGAAAAACTTACATAGGGAAGATATTCGTAAAACAGACGTGGCAATATTGGCAACCGCTCATAATAGCGCCCCAAATGAAGATGAATGGCTGGTCGCAATTATCAATCTTAAAGCGCGCATTTTACGGGAATTTAAGAACCATGAACGCCCATGGTTTGCCACATTTAGCAGGGCTGCTGTAATGAAGATTGAGACTATTAAATGACCCTTACTTAAAGCGCGGAAATAATTGCCAGCCCAAATTCAATTTTTCGGTCTGACGGTACGACAGAAGTCGTGCCCAGACACAATGTTGGTTGACACAAAGCAGGTTAGGGCAAGGCTCAAGGTTAGCCATTGAAACACTCTCTAGTACACTGAAATGTTCCCCAATTTCCGCCCAAACCAGCAGGAGGCCCCACATGGCATCGATCAATAGTCCGGCAAATCCATCCGAGTCGCGCCCTGGCCGCTTTGGCGTTTATGGCGGGCGGTATGTGCCGGAGACGCTGATGGCCGCGCTGGTCGAGCTGGAGCAGGAGTACGAGAAGGCCAAGGTTGACCCGGCCTTTCAGGCGGAGTTGGCTGACCTGCTGCACAACTACGCCGGCCGTCCCACGCCGCTCTACTACTGCAAGCGGCTGACCGAGCAGTTGGACGGGGCCAAAATCTACCTGAAGCGCGAAGACCTGCTGCACACTGGCGCGCACAAGATCAACAACGCGCTGGGGCAGGGCCTTTTGGCCAAGCGCATGGGCAAGAAGCGCATTATCGCCGAGACCGGCGCGGGGCAGCACGGCGTGGCCACGGCCACGGTCTGCGCGCTGCTGGGCCTCGAGTGCGTCGTCTACATGGGCGATGTGGACATGGAGCGCCAGGAGCTGAATGTGTTGCGCATGAGGCTTCTGGGCGCTGAAGTCCGCGGGGTTTCCTCCGGCTCGAAGACTCTGAAGGACGCCATCAGCGAGGCCATGCGCGACTGGGTCACCAACGTCCGCACGACCTACTACCTGCTCGGCTCGGCCCTCGGTGCGCATCCCTACCCGACCATGGTGCGCGACTTCCAGCGCTGCATCGGCATCGAGATGAAGCGGCAAATCCTGGAAAAAGAAGGCCAGTTGCCCACAGCGGTGATCGCCTGCGTGGGCGGCGGGTCGAATGCCATCGGCGCGTTTTACGAGTTCATTGCCGACTCTCAAGTTCGTTTGATCGGCGTCGAGGCGGGCGGTTACGGCCCGGCGCTGGGCGAGCACGCGGCGCGCTTCCGGGGCGGCGAGCCGGGCGTCCTGCAGGGGACGTATTCTTACGTTTTGCAGGATGAAAATGGCCAGATTGCGCTGACGCATTCGGTCTCGGCGGGGCTCGATTATGCGTCGATTGGCCCGGAGCACGCGGCTCTGCACGACTCGGGACGCGCCGAATACGTCTCGCAGGACGACCGGGCGGCGCTGGACGCGGTGGTGAGGCTGGCGCGCACCGAGGGGATTCTGCCGGCTCTCGAAAGCGCGCACGCCGTGGCCGAGGCCCTGCGCCTTGCTCCCACGATGGCGGCCCATGACATACTGGTGGTGAACCTTTCGGGGCGCGGCGACAAGGACATGGGCATTCTGGCGCGTGAGTTGCACCTACAGGGAGCTTGAGTGCAGGTTGGTTGAGATTCGAGGTTTCCCACCCTAGCCGCAAAAACAGAAGCGCGGCGAGGGTGGGGCACCCAATGTTTTGGGCCGGATCAATCACTGCAAAGACATCTGAGATTCCGATGGCGATACGATTCGATCACAAACCCGGACTGGTGATTTATCTGACGGCGGGCGACCCAAGCCTTGAAGCCACGCGCGCCATTGCGATTGCGGCCATCGACGCGGGCGCGGATGTGATCGAGCTGGGTGTACCCTTCAGCGACCCGCTGGCCGATGGCCCGGTGATTCAGCGCGCCATGGAGCGTGCGCTGGCCCGTGGAACGCGGCTCCGGGACGTGCTCAAGCTGGCCGGGGAGATTCGCGCCGAGCGGCCCGCGGCGGGGCTGGTGATCTTCAGCTACCTGAATCCGATTTTGCGCTACGGCCTGAGCAAATTTGCCGATGAAGCTGCCGCCTTCGGCGTGGATGGCGTGCTGGTGACTGATTTGATCGTTGAAGAGGCGGACGAGTACCTGGCGGAGATGGCCCGCGTGGGGCTGGCGCCGGTTTTTCTGGCCGCTCCCACCAGTCCCGACGAACGGCTGGAGGCCATCGCAACGCATTCCAAAGGTTTTATTTACGCCATTTCGCGTGTCGGCATTACCGGCACGCAGCAGAACCTTACGGGCGACGCCGCTGTTCTGGTGGCCCGCATCCGGCGATGGAGCCGGCTGCCGGTAGCCGTGGGGTTCGGCATCAGTAACAGCGAACACGTCGCCCAGGTGGGCCAGTTCGCCGATGCCGCGGTGATCGGCAGCGCGATTGTGGGGCTGATCGAACGGTCAACCCCCGAGACCGGGGCCCCCGCGGATAGGTCTTCGTCCGCGGGGTGGGAGACGGCGCCCGGCGCAGTGGCTCGATTTATCAAGGGCCTGCGCCAGCCTGAAGCGGCGCCGGCCCGGTAAAGCATTTTAGGAATTGGTGTAGACCGAAAGCACGCACTCAAGTGGCTTTTTTCTCAACGGGGCCCCCACGGACAGGTCTTCGTCCGTGGGGTGGAAGTAAAAGCCACCTTTCAGGGCTCTCAAAAAGTCTATATGTATTCCGAAAATGCTCTAAACCCCCGCTGACGGCGCAGCGATTTGCACCGCTGGCCGTTTGGATGGATTCAACTCTTGCTCTTATGCGCCCGGTGTGGCCGGCTCCTTTTGAACGGAGGCGGCTGCCGGAAGCAACACTGAGGATGAAATGACGCTAGAAGAATTGCGAGACAAGATCGATGTTCTGGACCGCCAGCTGGTGGAATTGCTGAGCGAACGGGCCCGCGCCGCGCTGATGATCGGCCAACTGAAGGCCGCCACCTCACTGCCGGTCTACGAGCCGGCGCGCGAAAAGGTGATCTACGCCAACGTGCGCGCCGCCAACCGGGGCCCCTTGCCGGACATCGAACTGACGCACATCTACGAGCGCATCATCGACGTGATGCGAGCCTTGCAGAAGAACGAGTTGGCCTCGATGAGGGACGCCCAGGCGATTGCGCCGGGCCAAGGCACAGGCGCTGAAACAGGAACAGACGCGCCCGAGACAGGGAACAGGCAATGATAGTAGCCATGCAGGAGCTGGCCACCGAGGAACAGATCGATGCGGTTATCGACGCCATGGTGGAAGCCGGCGTCAATGTCCATCGAACCACAGGAGCAACCCAAACCATTCTGGCGGGCGTGGGACCGACCGCCAATGTTGACCTGAGAGAGTTTGAACTGCTTTCCGGCGTGCTCTATGTGCACCGCATCAGCTCGCCTTACAAGCTGGCCGGCCGCGCCTTTCGCCCGGAGGGCACGGTGGTCGAATTTCCCAACGGGGTAACGGTGGGCGGCCAGCAGGTGGCCGTGATGGCCGGGCCATGCGCCATCGAGAACCGCGAGCAGATCTTCGCGACGGCCGCGCGCGTGAAGGCCGCCGGCGCCCAGTTTCTGCGCGGAGGAGCCTTCAAGCCGCGCTCCTCGCCCTACGCCTTTCAGGGCCTCGGCATTCCGGGGCTGCAACTGATGCACGAGGCTGCCCAGGCTCATGGGCTGCTAACGCTCAGCGAGGTGATGGAGATCTCGCAGATCGAGCCCATGCTGCCCTATGTGGATTGTTTCCAGGTGGGGGCGCGCAACATGCAGAACTTCAACCTGCTGCGCGAGCTGGGTCAGGCGCGCAAGCCCGTTCTGCTGAAGCGGGGCATCGCCGCGACGATTGAGGAACTGCTGCTGTCGAGCGAGTACATCATGTCCGGCGGAAACTACGACGTGATCCTCTGCGAGCGCGGCATTCGCACCTACGAAACGGCCACGCGCAACACCATGGACATCTCCGCCATTCCGGTGATTCACAAGCTCTCGCACCTGCCCATTGCGGGCGACCCCTCACACGGCACCGGCCGCCGCGACCTGGTGGCTTCCATGGCGCGGGCCGCGGTGGCCGCGGGGGCGGACGCGATTCTGGTCGAGATTCACCCCCACGCCGATAAGGCCGCCTCCGACGCCGCGCAGACGCTCTACTTCGAGCAGTTCGACGAGCTGATGGGCCAGTTGCGCGCCATTGCCACGGCGGTGGGGCGGACGCTGTAGCTGCAGCGAGGACAAGTGAAGATGATCGAGCGCATCGCCATTCTGGGCACGGGGTTGCTGGGCACGTCAGTTGGATTGGCGTTGCGCGCGGCGGGCTTTCGAGGCGCAATCGTGGGCTGGAACCGGAGTCCCGAGGGGGGGCAGACGGCTTTGGCCGCTGGCGCCATCGACGCGCTTGCCACCGACCCCTTGCAGGCGGCGCGGGAGAGCCAGGTGGTTCTGCTGGCCCTGCCCATCTACGCCACCCTCGACTTCATAGAGAAGCTGGCGGGCGTGCTCGGCCCTGGGCAACTGGTCACCGACGTGGGCAGCACCAAGGCGCAGATCGCCGCCGCCGCCGGACGGCTCTTCAACGCTCCCAATCGCGCGGCATTTCTGCCGGGGCACCCCATGGCCGGCAAGGAGCGCGGCGGCGCGGCGCTGGGCGATGCGGAGCTGTTTCGCGGCGCGGTCTGGCTCTTCACCGACGACCCAGCTTGGCAGCGCTCGCCGGATTCGGCTGCTCTGGTCAAGGGCTGGCGGGAGTGGGTCGCGGCCATGGGAGCGAAGACCCTCGATCTGGAGGCCGTGCGCCACGACGAGCTGGTCGCCTGGGTCAGCCATTTGCCGCAGTTTGTGGCCACGGCCCTGAGCGCGCTGCTGGAAGAACAGGTCGGCGACGCGCCGGAGCTGAAGGACGTGGGCGGACGCGCCCTGCGCGAGATGACCCGCCTGGGCGCCAGTCCCTACTCAATGTGGCGCGACATCGCCTGCACCAACACCGAGGCCGTCCAGACCGCGCTCCACGCCCTCGAACAGCGGCTGGCCCACCTGCGCGAAAACCTGCGTACCCCGGAGTTGCGCGACGAGTTCGAACAGGCAAACCGCTTTCGGCGAGAGTTCAGGCAGGGTTCTGGAAGCGCGCCTCGGTAAGACCGGCTCTTTGTGAGTACACGGCCTCGGCAGCGCCGCGGCCACGCCCTCTGGAGAGCCCTGAATCGGCAGTGAAATTTCGATATAATCAGCCCTATGAACGATAAGCCGCTGGTAGGCGTGGTGATGGGCAGCAAGAGCGATTATGAGGTGCTCCTGGCCGCCATTGAGATTTTGCGTGCGCTGGAAATCCCCCATGAGGCGCGGGTTTTGAGCGCGCACCGCACCCCGGATCAACTCTCCGAATACGTTGAAACGGCGCGGGCGCGGGGGCTGCGAGTGCTGATTGCCGGGGCCGGCGGCGCGGCTCACCTGGCCGGCGTGATGGCGGCCAAAACGCTGCTCCCGGTGCTGGCCGTGCCGATTGCCGCCACGCCGCTCAACGGCCTGGACGCGCTGCTGGCGATGGTGCAGATGCCCAAGGGCATTCCCGTCGCCACGCTGGCCATTGGCAAGCCCGGAGCGGCCAATGCGGCGCTCTTCGCCGCCCAGATTCTGGCCTTGAACGATGCGGCGCTCGATAGCCGGCTGGCCGCCTGGCGCGCCGCTCGCGCCCAGGAAGTGCTGGAGGCGAAGCTGCCCGATTGAGGGGCATATGCCCCATCCTAACCGCAAAAACAAAGGCGCGGCGAGAGTGGGGCCCCCATTTTCTATTCAAGCGAAAAAAGCCGGATCAAGCCCAAAGGGCGGCGTCTACTCGCCGCCCTTTTCCCACCGCTTGGGCCGGCGGTTTTGCTGCAAAATCTTCTTGCGCAGCCGCAGCGACTTGGGCGTCACCTCGACCATCTCGTCCTCGGCGATAAACTCGATGGCCTGCTCCAGATTCTGAGCCTTGACGGGCACCAGCCGGATGGCCTCATCCGCGCTCGAGGCGCGCATGTTGGTCATGTGCTTCTCGCGCACCACGTTCACGTCGAGGTCGTTGTCGCGCGAGTGCTCGCCGACGATCATGCCCTCGTAGACCTCCACGCCCGCTCCAACGAAGAGAGTGCCGCGCTCCTGCAAGCCGTTCAGCGAATAAGTCGTTGTGAGTCCCTGGCGGTCGGAGATCAAGGCGCCGGTGGGACGCTGCGGAATCTCGCCCTGGTAGGGAATGTAGCCGTCGAAGAGGGCATTCATCACAATCGTGCCGCGCGTCTCGGTCAGCATTTCGCTTCTCAGGCCGATGATGCCGCGGCTGGGCACGCGAAACTCCATGCGCACGCGGCCTGAGCCGTGATTGTGCATCTTGGTCATCTCGCCCTTGCGCGGGCCGAGCTTTTCGATCACCACGCCGGTGTAGGCCTCGGGCACGTCGATGGTCAGCCGCTCGACCGGCTCCATGCGCACGCCGTCCACCGTCTTGGTCACGATCTGCGGCCGGCCGGCCATCAGCTCGAAGCCCTCGCGGCGCATCATTTCAATCAAAATCGCCAGTTGCAGCTCGCCCCGTCCCAGCACCTTGAAGCTGTCCGGCGAGCCGGTGTCTTCCACGCGAATGCTGACGTTGGTCAGCAGCTCTTTTTCCAGGCGCTCCCTCAGGTTGCGGCTGGTCACGTACTGGCCCTCGCGCCCGGCAAAGGGCGAGTTGTTCACGCTGAACTGAATGGCGATGGTCGGCTCGTCAATCACAATGAGGGGCAGCGGCGACGGGTTCTCGACGCTGGTGATGGTCTCGCCAATGGTGATGCCCTCGACGCCAGCCACGGCCACAATGTCGCCCATCGTGGTCTCGGCTGTTTCGATGCGCTTCAGGCCACTGAAGGTGAACAGCTTGGTAATGCGCGTCTTCATCAGCGACCCATCGCGCTTGGAGATCGTCACGTCGTCGCCGGCGTGCAGCGTGCCCTGGAAGACGCGGCAGATGGCGATGCGGCCGAAGTACTCCGAATAATCGAGGTTGGTGACCAGAATCTGCAGTGTGGCGTCGGCGTCGCCGGTGGCCGGGGGGATGGTCGCTACGATGCTCTCGAAGAGCGGCTGCAAATTCACGCCCGGCTTGGCCGGATCGGTGGTCGCCGTGCCCGCCTTCGCCACCGCGTAGAGCACCGGAAAGTCGAGCTGCGATTCGTCCGCGTCGAGGTCGATGAAAAGATCGTAAATTTCATCCAAAACCTCCTGCGGGCGAGCGTCGGGCCGGTCAATCTTGTTGATGACCACGATGGGCTTGAGCTTGGCCTCCAAGGCCTTGGACAGCACGTAGCGCGTCTGCGGCAGCGGGCCCTCGGCCGCGTCCACCAGCAGCATGACGCCGTCCACCATCTTCAGCGCGCGTTCCACTTCGCCGCCAAAATCGGCGTGGCCGGGCGTGTCCACAATGTTGATCTTGCCGCCTTCAAAGACGATCGCCGTGTTCTTGGCCAGGATGGTGATGCCCCGCTCCCGCTCCAGTTCATTCGAGTCCATCACCCGCTCGGCAACCTGCTCGTTGGCGCGGAATGTTCCGGACTGCCGGAGCATGGCGTCCACCAGGGTGGTCTTGCCGTGGTCAACATGGGCGATGATGGCGATATTGCGGATCGTCTGGGTCACAGTGGGGCTTTTCCTTCTTTTGGTTTGGCCAAAAAGGCCATGGGGTTGGGAGCGTAATAGCAAAACCAGAGTAGATGCAGCCCGAAGGCAAGCCTGCTGCGCGGCTTTTTCTCAAGGAAAAGCCACCTGGAATACTCTCTGCAAGAACACGGTTACTCTGATTCCGCTCTAGAGGGGACAATCGCCGCACACCGCGGCACCTTCCATTCTACCAGCAGAGGAGAGAGGCAGGCTTGCACGGATGAAGCCGCCTCCATCCGGTGGTAACCGGAAGACTCGAAATTTGACGGTAGAATGATCTTGCTCCGCTTTTTGCCCTCCGCATGAGCCGCCAAGCCAAGCCGCGCCAAACAAAATCGCGCCAGACCAAGCCGCGCTCCCAACGGCTGATCGTGGTCTGCGCGGTGGCCTTTGCCGTTTTGCTGCTGCTCTTGCGGCTGCTGGCGTTTGTCCACGGGCACGGACGGCGCTGGAGGTGAGGCTTGGAGTTTTCCCTATGAAATCTGCCGGTTTCGGCGCGGTTGAGGCCCCTGACGCGCGCGTGCTGATTCTGGGCACGCTGCCCAGCGTGAAGTCGCTGGAGCAGGGCGAATACTATGCCCACGCGCGGAACAGCTTCTGGTGGATCATGGGAGAGCTCATCGGGGCGTCGCCCGATCTGGCTTATGAAGACCGGCTGCGGCGGCTTCAAAAGAGCGGCATCGCCCTCTGGGATGTGTGCCACGCGGCCGAGCGCCCCGGCAGCAGCGACGCGAATATCCGGCTCGAAACCATCGAGCCGAATGATTTCCGCGCGTTTTTCGCCCGTCACCGGCAAATTGAGCTGATCTGCTTCAACGGCCAGCCAGCCGAAAAGCTCTTTCGCGGCCAGGTAGCGCCGCTATTGGCCGGCCTTCGCCCCATCCCACACCGCGTGCTCGACTCCACCAGCCCCGCCTGCGCGCGCCTCACGCGGGAAGAAAAACTCGCCCGCTGGCGCGACGCGCTGGCTCCATTCATCGACGCCCAGCGGTCTAGATTGAAGGAGTAAGAAGGCTGGGGGAAAGTGACGGTCTTCCCGATCCCAGGTCCCAAAAGCGGGACCTGGGGCACCCTCATTTTCTACTGGTCAGTCCTTGGCCACCCGCCTCCGGCTGCGGGGAATGCTCTGGATGAGGAGTCCGAGTGTTTATCGTCTCAGGATCGATTCCGTCCTTTAATCTTCCCTTGTCCCTTTCACTGAGTTTGTTCCTCATTTCCGGTGCAATCTTACGCCAGTCCTTGTCGTTGGCATACCAGGAATCGAGAACCCGGTGAAGATTAACCGTGTACTGTTCTTCGTCTATTTCTCGATTAGCAGAAGCCTGTTGGCGCACGTGATCGCCCATTTGTTTTCCAAAGGCGAGCATGTATCCATTGGTAACCCGATTGAACATGTACCTCTGATTCGGGTTAGTCAGCGTAACGTAGACATCATCACGTGCTTTGGTGATTGCCTCCGCCGTAATCTCGAACTGCCCGGCTGCCTCGCTGTCGCTCGTGGCCAGATACCGGTTCATCATCTGATTCGCATTGCTCAAAAACTGCGTTACCGCGTTCCTCGTCGTATCCTCATCTACATGCTGCTTATTCCTCGCTGCGAGGATATCCATTTCCGCCCCCATCATCATAAGTGAATTACCCAACTGCTGGGTAGCCTCGCCCATCTGCTGCATCTGCGCTGGCGCGTAGTTCTGCATAGGTTGGACTACAGTGGCGATAAGGGGGACCATCGGCATGGGCTCTTGAGCAACGGTTGGAGCGAATATCTCCGGGACGGTCGGAGCGTGATTCTGCAATTGGCTTACCGCGGGAGCAGGAGTAGAGGCAATTGATGTAGTTTGCTGGGAAATGCTGGCGGAAATTTGCTGTAACGAGTTGTCGATTGAGTTAACCTGAGCGGGGGAGATGGGCACGGTTCCCTGGTCGGCGACGGAGCTCTGCATAGGTTTCACAGCAGGGGCGGTGACGATAACCAGTGGCATCGGTTCCAGAGTAACGGTGGTTCCCTGGTTGACTGTGGGGTTCTGCATGGGTTGGACTACAGGGGCAGTGGCGGCAACCAGTGGTATTGATACCTGACCAACTCCAAAAGCAAAGTTTTCAGGGATCACGTCACGTTTAATTTCAAACGTAAGGTCGGGGAATAACTTCTTCAGTGCCTTTCCAAACCGCTCCGCGTAGCTTGCCGGGTGCAAAATCGCGCCAGAATGTAATGTCATCACAGCTTCTATGGACGTACCCGTCCCTTGAGTAGCCATAGATACATAGATATCTCCCCAGTACTCTCCCCATGAGACTGTGGCAGCATGAATTGTTCCCTGCTTTCTGTTTATTGATTGGATATGCCATCTTGTTCCGATATACCACTCCTTGCTTTCAATCAACTTCGCCGTTCGTTCGAACACCAGATCGAGAGGCTGGCTTGTGTGATAGGTGCCAACAGCCCATTTGTCGGCGCGTGCGGGAACTGAAATCAAGGCAAACGTAAGAAGCGCCCAAATAACCTTCTTCATAATCTCCCTGCTATCTCGTCAGAGCCGGGTGCCGGGTGCCCCAGGTCCGGATTTTCGGACCTGGGATTCAACCGTGAACCAGGAGAAAATTATCCCTTGCGGCCGCGGATGGCTTCCTTGGCTTCGGCGGGGCCGGTGGCGGGGACTTCGGGGACCTCGGCCTTGATGCTGCTGATGCCCAGCCTCTGGCGCAGTTCGGCATCCATCTTGGCGAAGAGTTCCTTGTTCTCCTTGAGAAAGGCGCGGGTGTTCTCGCGGCCCTGGCCGATGCGCTCGCCGGCGTAGCTGTACCAGGCGCCGGATTTCTCGACAATGTTGTTGGCCACGGCCTGGTCCAGCACGTCGCCTTCTTTGCTGATGCCCTCGCCGTAGATGATGTCGAACTCGGCCTCGCGGAAGGGCGCGGCCACCTTGTTCTTGACGATCTTGACCTTGGTGCGGTTGCCGGTAACGGCGTCGCCGTCCTTGATGGCGGCGATGCGGCGAATGTCGACGCGCACCGAGGAGTAGAACTTGAGCGCGCGGCCGCCGGTGGTGGTTTCGGGGTTGCCGAACATCACGCCGATCTTCTCGCGGATCTGGTTGATGAAAATCAGCGCGGTGCGGGATTTGGAGACCGTGCCGGTCAGCTTGCGCAGGGCCTGGGACATGAGGCGGGCTTGCAGGCCCATGTGGGAGTCGCCCATCTCGCCGTCAAGCTCGGCCTTGGGCACCAGCGCGGCCACTGAATCGACCACCAGCACGTCGATGGCGCCGGAGCGAACCAGGGTTTCGGTAATCTCCAGCGCCTGCTCGCCCGAGTCGGGCTGCGAGACCAGCAGGTTGTCGATGTCCACGCCCAGCTTCTTGGCGTAGCTGGGGTCCAGAGCGTGCTCGACGTCGACAAAGGCGGCCAGGCCGCCGAGCTTCTGCGCCTCGGCAATGATTTGCAATGTGATGGTCGTCTTGCCCGAGGATTCCGGACCGTAGATTTCCGTGACGCGGCCGCGGGGAATGCCGCCCACGCCCAAGGCGGCGTCAAAGCTGATCGAGCCGGTCGAGATCACGGCAATGGGCACCAGCGCCTCTTTGGAGCCGAGCCGGACGATCGACCCTTTGCCAAACTGTTTTTCAATCTGCGCAAGGGCCAGTTCTACGGCTTTGGCGCGGTCATCGGCGATTGCCATGGGGAGGGCTCCTGAAAATAGTGCTCACCTGGCGCGGCTCCCGCATTTTCAGTGTGGAAACGGCGCGGCGGCATGGATTGGATTTCGATGGGATTGTAGCAGGGCTGGAGAGACAATGATAGAGAAAAATGGCGAAGAGATGGAGAAGCCGAGTGCGCTGCCTGTAGACCTGCAGCTTCTTTTGCGGAGCCTCGCAGCTTCTTTTGCGTAGCCTCGCACTGATTTTGCTCTGCTGGAGCCCAAATCAGGCTGGTTCCCCGGTCTGAACTGGGGCCTGCCCGGAGGCTGCGCGGAGGCGGCTCAGACGGTGTAGGCGCCGATGCGGGTTTCGCGGCTGGTGAGCGAGTCGCAGATGCGGTCCAGGGTTTCGTACTCCTGGTCGTGGTCTTTGCGGAAGGCGCGGAAGGCCTCTTCGCTGGCCCAGCGGTCGATGGTGAGGTAGCCGCCGGGGATGTAGGCGTCGCGCAGCAACTCCGTGCCCCGGTACTCGGGCGAGGCGCCGAAGAGTTGCGCCCAGGCGCCCTCAGGCGAATAGGCGGCCTCAAAGGCGGCAACCTTCTCCTCGGCAATTTCGAACTGCCAGACAACAACGAACATATTCGGCCTCGGTCTTGCTTTTATGGTAGCGCAAGGGAGGGATGGCGGCGGCTACAGCGCGAGAAAATTCCCGGTTTCTGAAGAGTGGAATTTGGAAGCGCAGTCCTGATTGGCCCGGACGGCCTAAAACATTTTCACAGTTCCTGTGATGTGGTCTCCCACCCTAGCCGCAAAAACAAGAACGCGGCGAGGGTGGGGCACCCAGACCTTGCACTGGGGCACCCAGACCTTACACCATCCGTGAAAATGCTTTAGTCTTTCATGGCGTTCTGCTTATCTGGCAGGCGAAGGCCTTAAATTCTTTGTAAATTGGCGAATTTTTCCATCAGCTTCTTCAGGCCGTGGCGGGCGAACATGACCGTGAGCTTGGCGTCTTCGCCGTCGCCTTCGCGCAGCAGGACGGTGCCCTCGCCGTACTTCGCGTGGCGGATGTGCTGACCTTTTTTGAGGTTGATGGCGCCACGGGAGGTGGGCAGGTCGATGGCCGGGCAGGGCAGGGCGCCGGGCTTGATGGCGCCGCTCTTGCCGCCGAAAAACCGGGCGATGTTGTCGATCGAACGCGCATCGGGCTCGCCTGGCGTTTGCGGCGCTTCCGGCGGCGCGGGAGCGCTCTGGCCTTTTGGACTAGGTTCCTGGCCGGGCGAAGGCGGCCTGGCGCTGGCGGTCATCCAGGAGGCGACAAAGGGCTTGGAGGAGGCGGCTTTAGCGCTGGCGCCGAATCCCCTGTTGCCGGTCGAATTGGCTGCAATCTCCTGGCTTTCGTCCTCGTAGTTGTAGTGCCGGTCGGTGAAGTCGCTGGCCGCACTGGGACGGCGGCCGTAGGTCTTGGGGTAACCGGGGGTGGACCAGGATGTGGATTGGGCGGGCGAGCCGCCGCCGAGGTTTTCCACCAACTGGCTAGGGACTTCTTCAAGGAAGCGGGAGGGAATGCTCATCTCCGGGGCGTCGTTGCCGTAGCGGCGGCGGTAATGGGCGCGGGTGAGGACGAGCGAGTTCATGGCGCGGGTCATGCCGACGTAGCAGAGGCGGCGCTCCTCTTCGAGTTCGTCGGGGTTGTTGAGGGTGCGGGAGTGGGGGAAAAGGCCCTCTTCAAGACCGGCGAGGAAGACCAGCGGGAACTCCAGGCCCTTGGCGGCGTGGAGGGTCATCAGCGTAACGCGGGCGTCGGGGTCGAACTGGTCGGTGTCGGAGGCCAGGGCCGCGTGGTCGAGGAATTCGGCCAGGGTTTCGCCGCGGGCCTCGGCGTCGTGAGCGGCGTTGGCCAACTCCTTCAGGTTTTCAATGCGGCTGAAGGACTCCGGCGAACCCTCGGTTTCCAGAACCTTGATGTAGCCGGTGCGGTCGAGGAGGAAGCGGATCAGCTCGGGGAGCGTGGCGGCGTCGCCGGGGGCGCGAAAGCCGCTGCCGCTGCCTTGCTCATCGGCCGCGACCTCTTCCGCGTCCGAGTCAAAATCGGGGTTGAGAGGGGTTGGATTCCGAGGTCCCAGAATCGGGACCTGGGGCACCCGGTTTTTAGACTGAGTCGCGAAGGGTGAAAAGCTGGCCGCATCGAGGAGTGGAAGCTGGGCCTGGCCGCCACTGTTGCCGCCGAAGTTGAAGCTGGCCGCCGACTCGGCGCTGGCGGAATCGTCCGAAGAAGCTCCGAAGTCGAAGCCGGTGTCGGCGTCCTCGCCGGCCTCTGCGCTGGCGGCCACGTCGGCTGAGAGCTTGCCGGCAAAGTCGGGGTCCATCATTGCCTGGGCGTCGAGGATGAGTTGGCGGAAGGACTCCAGCGCCATGAGGGCGCGCGTGGGGATGAGCTTGTTGGCGAGGGCGGCCGAGAGAGCCTCCCAGGTGGACTGGCCGGTCTCCAGAGCCAGCCGCTCCAGGGTTTCCAGAGTGGTTTTGCCGATGCCGCGGACCGGAGTGTTGATGACCCGCTGCAGGGCCATCGAGTCGTGGGGGTTGCGAATCAGGCGCAGGTAGGCGAGCAGATCCCTGATCTCGGCGCGCTCATAAAAGCTGAAGCCGCCGACCATGGTGTAGCGAATGTTATAGCGGCGCAGCGCCTCTTCGATCAGCCGGGACTGGGCGTTGGTGCGGTAGAGGACGGCGCAGTGCGCCTCCGCCGGGTCGGCGCTGGAGTTTGCCTGGCGAAGAAAGGTCTGGATGCGGTCGGCGATGAAGAGGGCCTCGTTTTCACCGTCCGGGGCCTCGTAGTAGCCGATCAGCGAGCCGCCCTGGCGGTCGGTCCAGAGCTTCTTGCCCTTGCGCTGGAGGTTGTTGGCAACCACCGCGCCGGCGGCTTCCAGAATAATCTGCGTAGAGCGGTAGTTCTGCTCCAGGCGGACGATGCGGGCGTTGGGAAAGTCCTTCTCGAACTCCAGAATGTTGCGAATGTCGGCGCCGCGCCAGGAGTAGATGCTCTGGTCCTCGTCGCCGACGGCGCAGACGTTCTTGCGCTCGCCGGCCAGCAGTTTCATCAGCTCGTACTGCGGGCGGTTGGTGTCCTGGTACTCGTCAATCAGTAGATAGCGGTAGCGGCGCTGGTAGCGCTCGCGGACTTCGGTGGAGACTTTGAGCAGGCGGACGGCTTCCAGCAGCAGATCGTCGAAATCGAGGGCGTTGTTCTTGCGCAGTTCCCCCTTGTAGGCCTGGAAGATGTGGGCGATGCGCTCGCTGTTGGGGTCCTTTGAGGCGAGATAGTACTCCTGGGGGTCGATCATATGGCTCTTGGCCCAGGAGATTTTGCCCAGCACGGTGCGCGGGGTCAACTGCTTTGTATCCAGTCCCATGCGCTTCATGATCTGCTTGACAATGCCCTGCTGGTCGTTCTCGTCATAAATCGCAAAGGAGCGGGTCAGGCCCTCGTTGCCCACCTTCAGGGCTTCGATGTCGCGGCGCAGAATGCGGACGCAGAGCGAGTGGAAGGTGCACAAGAGCGGCTTGGCCAGAGAGGAGTGGTCGAGCAGCCGGTCCACGCGGGCTCCCATTTCGGTTGCTGCCTTGTTGGTGAAGGTGAGGGCCAGGATGGAGTCCGGCGCGACGCCTTTTTCGCGGATCAGCCAGGCGATGCGGCTGGTGATGACGCGGGTTTTGCCCGAGCCGGCTCCAGCGAGAATCAGCAGCGGCCCCTCGGTGGCTTCGACCGCGGCGCGCTGTTCAGGGTTCAATTTGTCGATGAGCGGCTGCAAGGGGCAAGTCCAGGGGGGAAGGTTCCTAGTTCTAGTGTACCGTTCAGGGAGTGATTCTCGCGCCGGGCGATTCCCTGGAACTGGAATAGGCCTCGCTGCCAGCAAGTTCTTCTGTGCCTTGCTGCCGGCAAGTTATTCTGAAGAGACTATGAGACTGTCAGGCAATCTGAAGGTTTCCAGCGGGGCTCACTCGCCGCAGGGGCGGAAACTCACTCGCCGCGTGGCCGTTTACTGCGGCTCGGCCAACGGCAGCAATCCCGCATTTGTTGCCGAGGCGCGGGCGCTGGGCGCATTGATTGCCGCCTCCGGGCAGGGGATGGTCTACGGCGGGGCCAGCGTGGGGCTGATGGGCGCGGTGGCCGATGCGGCGCTGGCCGGCGGGGCGGAGGTGATCGGCGTGCTGCCCGAGGTGCTGGTGGGCCGCGAGATCGCCCACGCCGGGCTGACCGCGCTCGAACTGGTCTCCACCATGCACGAGCGCAAGGCGCGCATGGCCGAGCTGGCCGATGCGTTTCTGGTGCTGCCGGGCGGCTACGGGACGCTGGACGAGCTGCTGGAGGCGGTCACCTGGGCGCAACTCCGGCTGCATTCCAAGCCCTGCATCCTCATTAATACCGCCGGTTACTGGGATAAACTGCTGGCCTTTCTCGATTCCACAGTGGCGGCGGGCTTCCTGAAGCAGAAAAACCGGGAGCTGCTGCGCGTGGCGGCCAATGCCAGCGAGGCGGTCGCAATGGCGGTTGGCGGCTGAGCTTGGAATTCCAGGTCTTGGAATCGGGACGCAGCGGCGCTCGCGTCCGGCTCAGGCGACAGCTTATTCCATCGGAGGCTTTACCCCCAGGTTCTGCCGGTGTGAACTCCGCATTTGCTGCGCCTTTGCTCGTATACTCAACCCAGCGTATGTCCACTCACCTTGACAGAATTCTGACCACGACGCGGGCCACGGTGGCCGAAGCCAAGTCGCGTGTTCCCTTGGCGGAGCTGGAGCGGCTGGCCGCCACGCACCAGCCGCGCGGCTGGGCCAGGGCTTTGCGCCAGCGAGCCGCGACCGGCCCTGCCGTCATCGCCGAAATCAAGAAGGCCTCGCCTTCCAAGGGGCTGATTCGCGCCGACTTCGACGCGGCCGGGCTGGCTCGGAGCTACTTTGCCGGGGGCGCGGCGGCGCTATCGGTTTTGACCGACGAGCCGTTCTTCCAAGGCAGCCTGCGCAATCTGGAACTGGCCTCGGCGGCGGTTCCGCTGCCCTGCCTGCGCAAGGATTTCATCGTGGACGAGTACCAGATTGTGGAGGCCCGCGCTCACCACGGGGACGCAATTTTGCTGATCGCCGCCGCGCTCTCTGACGGCGAACTCCAACGCTTTGCCCAGACGGCGCACCCGCTTTCTCTTGACGTGCTGGTCGAGGTGCACGCGGGGGCCGAACTTGACCGCGTACTCTCGGCGCTGGGCGAGACCGGCGCCGACGCCATCGGCGTGAACAATCGCAACCTCAAGAGTTTCGAGGTGAATCTCGAAACCTCGCTCGAACTGGTTGGGCGAATTCCGTCCGCAGTGGTGCGCGTCACCGAGAGCGGCATTGCGTCGCCGGAAGACCTGGCGCGGCTGCGCGCGGCGGGCTTCGACGCCTTCCTGATCGGTGAGAGCCTGATGCGCCAGCCCGACCCCGGCGCGGCGTTGGCGGCGCTGCTGGCTGAAGCCGTACAAATTGAAGCCGTACAAACTGAAGCTGCCCAGGCTGATGCGGCCCAAGCGAAAGCCTCGCAAACTGGAGCCGCCTGCAAAGGAGCCACCGCGACCTCGTGAGCCTCTGGATCAAAATCTGCGCCAACACCTCGCTCGGGGACGCGATGCTGGCCGTCGAGGCCGGGGCCGATGCGGTGGGCTTTGTCTTTGCGCCCAGCCCGCGCCGGGTTACGGCGGCCGAAGTGGCCTTGATCACGCCGCGCCTGCCGGCAACGGTGGAGAAGATCGGCGTCTTCGTCGACGCCGCGCTGGAGGAGATCGCGGCCACGGTGCAAGCCTGCTGCCTGACCGGAGTCCAGTTGCACTTCCACGCGGCCCCGGAGCTGCCGGCCAGGCTCCACGAACGCCTGGGGCCGGAGTTGCGCATTCTGCGCGTAGTGCACTTTGATCCGGTGCACTTCGACGCGGAGAGCGCGGAAGAGCACGCGGCCGGGATCGTCGAAGAGGCGCGTAATCCGCACGTGGACGCGATTCTGGTGGATTCGCGCACGGCCGTGGCCGCCGGCGGCACCGGCGTCGCCTTCGACTGGGAGATTGCCAGCAAAACCCTCTTTCAGCGGGGGGAAACTCCCCTCCAGGACGAAAAAATCTGCAAATTCATCGCCGCGGGCGGGCTGAATCCGGCCAACGTGGCCGAGGCCATCGCCCTCCTGCGCCCCTGGGGCGTGGATGTCGCCTCGGGCGTCGAAGCCGCGCCGGGACGCAAGGACCCGGCCAAGGTGCGGGAGTTTGTCGCCAAGGCGCGAGCTGCGGGGCGCGAGGGCTGATCCCCGCGCCTTTTCCCGCGTTTTGGCGGCCTATTTTGCCTTTTCAGTGGGCGATTTCACGGCGGTGGCGAGGATCTGATTCAACTGCGCCTCGCTCAAGTCGACGTGATAGAAGGTCTTGTAAAACTTCCGCGTCTCCTGGCGCATGTCGTAGTGGAAGATCTCCGGATAGAAGAGATTGGCCAGCCACTTGATGCCGATGACGCGGTTCGCCGAGGGCGGCCGGTCGATCCAGTTGAAGGGGTACTGCGGGGTCTCGAAGACCTCGCGGTTGCGCACCGCAGTTACCTTTTTCCAGGCCGGATTGGTCCAGATCTTCCGGTAGAACTCGCCGGGAGAGGAGGTGTGGTCGTAGCCGGAGATAACCACCTCCGGGTTCCAGCGCAGCACCTGCTCCATGGAGACCGGGGTGTGCCCGTAGCTCTGCTGACCGGGCACGGCGGCTACGTTCAGACCATCGGCAAAGTCGATCGCCTCGGAGTGCATTGACCCGGCCGGTTCGGTCTCCAGTCCGGTTGGTCCCTCGGCGTAGTAGACCCGGCGCCGCTTGGCGGTGGGAATGGCGCTGATCTTCGTCTCGATCTCCTGGATTGTCTGGCGGCATTCGGCGGCCAGTTGGGCGGCGCGCGTCGGGTTTCCCAGCAGATCTCCGGCCACAAGATAGGTCTCGGGCAGCTTTTTCAGCTCCCCGCTGAGTATGAATACTGGGATGTGAGTCTGCTGCTGGACGCGTTCGGCCACGGCGTAGCCCATCGCATCGCCCATGGAGATTATCAGGTCAGGATGAGCCTTGACGATCGTCTCCAGATTGCCGGTATTGCCCTTGCCGTACCAGCCGCCGAGTACGGGCAGGTGGTTGTAGGGCTCCTGATAGAACGCCAGCTCTCCGGGGTCTGGATAGTAGTTCCAGCCGGCCAGCAGTTCTGGCGAGAGCGTGTAGGTCAGGATCGTGCCGGTCGGGCTCATTCCCAGGACGCGGGTGATTTTTTTGGGCACGATGACGGTGCGGCCCGCCATGTTGGTCATCACGCGCTGATCGCCGCGTACCGCCGGGCCGGACGAATGCCAGCGGGAGCAGCCGGCAAGAGAAAGAAGCACAACCAGGGATACGAGGCACTTTTTCGACACGATTACCTCAATTCATCCGGGGAACCACTACCCGTATGCCGAGCCCGGCCTCGACAATGCGCAGAGGAGTTTCATAGGCCTCTTCCAAAGAGGCCTGGGTCAGCGTATTCTCCGGGCGGTCGATGGCCGGAATTCGCCTTTGCTTCATCAGCGCAACCCGGGAGGCGCATAGAAAGGCGAAGTCGGGGAAGTGCGTGGTCATCAGCAGCCCGAGGCCACTTGCGGCCAGTTCCTTTACGTGGCGCTGGAGTGCCCGGCGCCTTATGTACCAGTTGAGGTGAGAGAAACTGGTATGGAAGGAGCCTTGAATGGCACGAGGGAAGAAGAATACGCCAGAGCAGATCGTGAGCCTGCTTCGTCAGGTTGAGGTTGCAGTCGCGAGCGGAAAGACGACCGCGCAGGCATGTAAAGAGGCAGCGATTACCGAGCAGACGTACTACCGTTGGCGCAAGGCGAACGGCGGCATACCGCTCACCACGGGCAACGATCCACTCAACGGCACCGGATGCGGCGCGACCCTCACCAGCGCGACCCTCGCCGCTTGCTATAGTACCTTCGGGTCTCCATACCGTAGCTGGAGTTTCTGGGATAATATCAGCTACCACTTCCATTCCGACACAGGGATGGGCAAGAAGAGCTCGCTGAAGACGCGCGTCTTTTATGACCAGTATCCCAATCTGATGTACTTTTACACCGGCCTTCCTTATTCGGCGGCAACGCTGAGGCCTTCGTTCATCACGCTCTACGACGATCACTTGGACGGCTTCTCGACGGAGTTCGACACCAAACTGGTGCGCCGCAACGCGATCAGCGGCTCGTTCTACTTCAAGGACGATACGCATAAAGAGGTCCCGATGATCCCGCCCTCGGCCGGGCCCCTCTATGCTCACGATCGCCAGCAGATTGCCTCCATCGGCCTGCAGGACATTATCACGATTACGTCGCAGTTGACGGCCACGGCCGGCATGAGCTTCGACCATATAGATGGTCTGCAGGCCGCCAACACCGGAAACTCGACAGCGGGCTACGAAGCTTTTGTATCTCCCCAGTGCCCCAGCAACACGAATCCGGAAAACTACAGCGCGTGCACGCCGCATCAGTGGGCCTACAATCCCCAGGTTTCAGCGGCCTATACCTTCAAGGATTCGAGCAGGCTGTTTGTCGGCTTTACGGAGAAGAGCCGCTTCCCGGTATTCAAAGATATGTTCTCCTACAAGATGGGCCGGGGCATTCCCAATCCTAATCTGAAGACCGAGCACTCGGCGAATTGGGAGATCGACTATTCACGCGTCTTTGCGAAAAACACGTTCGCACAAGTGGAATTTTTCCGCAGCGACTTGAGGGACGCCATCGAATCGATTCCTGCTCCGCTCAGTTTGCAAGCTGAATTTCCTGGGGCATGCTCGGTCTCTACTAACTGCTCCGTAAACGAAAACGCCAGCCATGAAACCCACCAGGGCGTCGAGGTTACGGTGCATTCGACTCCGGTGCAAAGGCTGACCTTCGATGCCAACTACACGTATGTCAACAAAGAGATCGACGGCTTCACCTTTCCGGGCCTGACTAAAACGGGCTCCGAGGTGTATCCATGCTACGGCGGAGATTATCTGGTGACCGGCACCGGAAGCAATGCTGTAGAAACGACAATCCCCGACAACACCTGCCTTACCCCAACCGATCTTCCCAAGCACAAGGCCGTGGCTATGGCGACGCTGCGCCTGCCTTACCAGGCGATGCTGAACTCGACTCTTCGTTATGAGGGCGGGAACAAAGCCACCGATAGCTATAAGGATCCGGTTAACAAAAATTACTACATCGAGGCCATTCCGATGTCGCATTTCGCCACCTGGGATGTGGGCGGAACCGTGCCTCTCTACAAGGGGGCGTCATTCCAGGCCGGCGTGAAGAACCTCCTTGACCGCAACTACTATCAGGCGTTGGACATTTCGGAGGAAGGCCGTAACTGGTTAATCAATATGCGCTACAAATTCTAACGCGAACTTTCAACACACTGCCGGATCTACGGCAGAATTTCACGCTAGTCTCCATGTTCTCCGGTTCAAGGCGCGGGCTAAAACCCGCTCCTTGGACCTTTTTTTGTTTCTTTGAAACGGGTAACGGAGCGAATAGCCCAACCGGCGGCGAGGTTCTTCGCTGTTACTAAAAATTCAGGTTGATTATGGCCCGCGTTCACGAAAACGGGGGTATACTCTCGGCATGGCAGGGTTCTGCTGTTCAACGCAGTCCGGAGCCAGAGAAAGTGTCTTTTCGAAAGGACAAAAGATGAAAATCAGCGCGAGAAACCAGTTGGCAGGTAAGGTTCAGCAGGTTACCAAGGGAGCTGTCAACGCCGAAGTCATTCTTGCCCTGGAGGGTGGAGAGACAGTAGTGGCCATCATCACCAACTCCAGCGCCGATTCGTTGGGACTGGCAGCGGGTAAAGCGGCCTATGCGATCATCAAGGCCTCCGAGGTGATCGTCGGCAAGGGCGTGGATGGATCCAAACTGAGCACGCGCAACGTGCTGGCCGGCGAAGTGATCGCTGTTCACGACGGGGCCGTGAACAGCGAGGTGGACATCAAGCTGCCGGGCGGGACCATGATTGCCGCATCGATCACCAAGGCGAGCACGCACACGCTGGGGCTGAAGGCTGGCGATAAAGTCAGCGCGATCATCAAAGCCTCCAATGTGATTGTGGGCGTACCCCACTAAGCGGGTGCAGGTCGCTCCCCTGCGACGGGCAGCTACACCGGAGGTCTTTTCGCCAGATGCGCTACTGCCTGATTTGACCTTTTTCGAGGGCCAGAGGGCGGCTGCGCCTGCGGAACATAATCAGACGGCCGCGGCGATGGCCTTGATAGGCCATCGCCGCGGCTACAGCATTCTCGGAATTGGTGTAGACCGAAAGCGCTCTGCCTGTGATGTCAACATATGAAGTGAAAATGCTCTAAGGCTGCGCCGCCGCCGGGACCAATCAAAAGCTTTTTATGCATAGTGTTGCAAAGAGGACCATGTAGCACATAGAATACGGGACGTGTGGGAGCCGGGTAGAATGCCGGTGCGCTGTCAAGCGGCGCGGTGTTTCTGGCGCTCACGCCGGAGATCTATCGGGCGCGGGGATGCGCCATGCAGGCTGAACCACTCCATATGGACACCTCCACTAGTGGACAACTCCACAAGCCGGACGATTCCACTGGCTGCGGTAACGCCGAAAGTTGCACAGGAGGGCCTGGGGCAACTCACCATGAGGGGGCAGAAATGAGATTAAAATCTATCGCGGGGAAAATTCGGTCGCGGCTTTGCTATTCCACGGCGCTGGTTACGATGGTTGCGCTCATCGGCGCGTGGTATACGCCCCAGCACACGGTTCTGACGCTCTCCGTTGCGGCGAGTATGCAGGAGGCCATTACCGAAGCCGAGGCCGTTTACCAGCGCGGCCACGCCGACGTGGAATTTCGCAACAACTTTGGAGGCTCGGGAGCCCTGGTGCAGCAGATCGAGTCGGGCGCGCCGGTGGATGCGTTTTTTTCCGCCGCATCGAAGCCCATGGACGATCTGCAGGCCAACGGTCTTGTTGCTCCGGGCACACGCTGCGATCTGTTGCTCAACACCTTGGTCCTGATCGCGCCGCGCGATTCTCAACTGCGCGGATTTGAAGGGCTTACCGATAAATCGGTCCGCCTGATCGCGCTGGGCGATCCGGGTAGCGTTCCGGCTGGCCGGTATGGGCAGCAAACGCTGACCGCGTTGCATCTTTTTGATCAACTCAAGTCAAAACTTGTGCTGGCCAAGGATGTGCGCCAGGTGCTCGCCTACGTCGAAACGGGCAACGCGGATGCGGGCATCGTCTACGCAACGGACGCGGAGACCTCGAACCGGGTGCGGGTTGTCGCCACCGCGCCGGATTCGTCGCATGATCGCATCGTTTATCCCGCGGCGGTTGTGAAGACAAGCCACAATGAGGAAGCCGCGCGCCGGTTTATCGAGTTTCTTGCCAGCCCCGCGGCCAAGGCTATCTTCATCAAGCACGGATTTACCGTAGCTCAATAATCGCGCTGCTTGTAGATTCATCCCGCTGATTGTCCTGCTAACCGCTCGATGCGCGACGACGGCGGGGTTTTCCTTTCGGCGGCTTATTGCAGGCCGGTTTCAACTTCGAAGTGCAAAGAACTTCGAGTAGTATTTCACGAAGTCGAAATCTGGCAAGAACAGTTCTGCGGGGCATTTCCATCCCAGCGACTTTCTTGGTCTTGCGTTGAGCAGCCAG
>Ga0224558_1000113_pt1 | contig 92356 bp, 84 predicted proteins | sample 714S32024metaG_FD_180682 | JGI IMG/M metagenome (GOLD analysis project Ga0224558, IMG submission 180682) | Peat soil microbial communities from Stordalen Mire, Sweden - 717 S3 20-24 | ecosystem: Environmental > Terrestrial > Soil > Wetlands > Peat | place: Sweden: Norrbotten County, Stordalen... | reverse complement strand
GCTCTTGTCGGGGGTGGCCATGATCTGGTCCAGAACCACCTTGGCTGCGTCGATGCGCGCCTGCAGGTTCTCCCGCGTGGAGGCTGCAAAGGCGGCAGATGTAAGCATGAAACTCAGACAGATCAACGCAAGTGTCTTTTTCATATCCTGCTCCGTTTCACTCCGCGGCTCTGTGCCGGCGGTTTGATGAATCGTAGATGTTGAATCGTCAAGGCCCAAAGCCGCACAGTTTGTGCCACGGCTCTTCAGCCTGCCCGATCGGAAATATACTGAAATTCCGCCGGGCGTGCCCGCCAAGGGCATCCACAGACAGGCTACAACATGCAAGCCGAAACGCGCATCCTGACTCGCCACCGCAGAAACATAGCAAGAACGGAGCAACGGTTCTCAGCTATTTGACGCAGAAATATCCAATGGGGAAGGCTGAAATTTTCTACTCGAGGAAGGAGGCTTGCGGCAAAACCAAGAAAAAATGGAGTTCCCGGGCTGCAGGGAATGCAGAAGACCTGGGAACTCCGATTGCCCAGATCTGCGTTGTTTCTATAAACAGTCTGAGGCAATCCGTGCAAGAAGTATGTTCAATATCGCTCGGAAATGCATTTTTTTATCTCTTGGCATTTCATTAAGATAAGACGCTAACCGTCAGCTTTCTCGCCTCCGCTCATTCCAGAAAACGGACCGCCGAATGGCTGTTTCCTTTGAAATGTGCCGCCTGCCTGCTCTTCCATGGGCTGAAATGTCTCTCGAACGCAGGATTTGATCCCATGCGCACGGAACAAGCCGCTCTTCTCGATGCATGTATGAAGGGGAAGGAGGGGGGAGGGCTCAGCAAATAGAGGACCTGCTCACAACAATTAAAAAAGGAGTTCTCAGGCTATAGGGAAAGCTTGCAGCCTGAGAACTCCTATTCCCCAGATCTGCTTAGTTTCTATAAATCATTCTGTATAAAGTTGTTTTCGGCGTATGTTCTATATCGCTCAAATATAAACTTTTATTTTATCTCGGTTTTTCAAGAATAAAGTCACAAATGGGGTCAGACTCACGGCCAGTCAAAAAAAGAGGAGTTCCCAGGCATCATGGATCACATGCGTCCTTGGAACTCCTTTCCCCAGATCTGCGTTGTTTCTATTAACGAGTCTCTAGGAGTGAGCAAAATTGCACAAGATTACGGAACATGTATAAAGAAAAGTAACCACTTGTGATTACTCTTTGGTAACTGGAGGATGGACGATATCCACCCCATGGCGACGCTCATTCCGGCGACGATCCCCATGGCGGCGCTCTCGGATGCCGGCGGCCTCCAGCAGCGCGGGATGCGATGCCTGCATGAGCAGATCGATCCGGTTCTCTGCGCCCGTCTTGCGCAGCAATCGCCCTACGTGGGCCTGCACGGTGTGCTCCTCAATCCCCAGTTCACGCGCGATCTCGCGATTGGAGCGGGCCGTGAGGATCAGATCGAGCACCTGCCGTTCCCGGTCAGTCAAACGAGCGGGGGCGTTGGTCAGGCTGGAATCGGAGGCCTGAAGCAGCCGGTCGATCAATAGCGCAAGCAGCCGCCGCGGCGCCCAGATGGAGCCGCTGATGACCTCTTCAACCGCCTGGCGCACAATCTGCGGGCCGGCTTTCAGATCCAGGTAAGCGCGAGCGCCGGCCAGGATCAAATCCATAATCAGGCTGTCGCTTCCCTCCAGGCCGAGTACGATCAACCGCATGTCGGGACGCCTGCGGCGAATAGCCTCCACGTTTCCCACCCCGCTGGAAAAAGCGTTCAGGTCCACAACCAGGTATGTAAGCGTCGTGTCGGACAGCAGTTCCTCGAACCCCCCAAATACCGGGGCCAGTAGCGCGTAACCTTCCTCCGGATGATCCTCGAAGATACCAGCAAGCCCTGCCACGCGCAACGGCTCATCCGTGAGCACGCCCACGCGTATCGGGTCATCACCGCGGATTGAAGACATTTAACCCCTAATCAGCTCAACGCAGCACTACCGAGAAAAAGCGAGGAGCAGAGAAACCTTCTCCGTTTCGTTACGTAACACAGCTCATTCCATGATCCAGCACAACGGTTTTCTTCTCGACATCTTATAGCTTGGGGAGCACTATCCCTTGTTGTTTCTGATATTTACCCTTGCGGTCGGCATAGCTGACCTGGCAAGGCTCATCGGAGCGGAAAAACAATATCTGGCATAGCCCCTCGTTGGCGTAAATTTTGGCCGGCAGTGGCGTGGTGTTGGAAATTTCCAGCGTCACAAAACCCTCCCACTCCGGCTCAAATGGCGTCACATTCACAATGATTCCGCAACGCGCGTATGTTGATTTGCCTACACAAATTGTTAGCACATCCCTGGGGATGCGAAAGTACTCAATTGACCTCGCCAATGCAAAAGAATTGGGCGGAATAATCACCGAATCGGCCTTGACGTCCACGAACGACCGCTCGTCAAAGGCCTTGGGGTCGATGATGGCGCTGTTCACATTGGTAAAAATCTTGAATTCATTGCTGACGCGCAGATCATAGCCATACGAGGAGAGCCCGTAGGAGATCACTCCGTTGGCCACCTGCTTCTCGCTGAAGGGCTCGATCATACGGTGCTGAAGAGCCTGTTCCCTGATCCAACGGTCACTCTGAATCGACATACCTCTCCTGTCCGTGGAATGGCCGGCTAATCTTGTTGACGATGGAGCAGCTTTTTAAGATTCAAAGCCATTCTACGTAAATATTCTGCAAGTTTCATTATACGGTACGCAAACCTGCATTCAGCGGCATCCATCTCCGCGCCTGATCTTCCGTCAACGCCCCAGTGCCCCATCCTTTCGTCATTTTTCTGGCAAAATGGTGGAAACCTCAATCTCAAACCGACCCTGTACATGAAGTGAAAAAGCGGCCTGGGCGAATTGTTTGCATCCGGGTATTCCACAATCGCTCTAAATCCTGTAGCATCACTACCGTAGGTCGTAGTAAAGTCAATTCAGTTGCGCAAGCGAGGTACCCCTTTGATTAAGCAGGACATCGTCCATCATGTGATTGAGCGTACGGGCCTGCCCCGCACCAAGGCGGAGGCTGCCGTGGATACGGTATTCGAGGGCCTCAAGCAGGCTTTAACCGCCGGTGAGCGCATTGAATTGCGCGGTTTTGGCGTCTTCAGCGTTCGCGCCCGCAAAACCGGCATCGGCCGCAATCCCCGCACCGGCACCGAGGTCAGCATCACCCCCGGAAAAGCGGTGCGCTTCAAGCCCGGCAAGGAACTGCACGCCTTGGAGACCGGCACGCCCGCCAAGTAAAGGTGCCTCCGGCGCGACGAGCAGCTCTCTCGGCAAGTTTCTTGTCCAGGAGGGAAGGTTTCTGAAGGAGGGGGACAGTTTGTCCCTCCCCTTTACGCTTCATTTGGTGCTACGTCGGAAAGGCACATAGCACCAATACGCTTTTTCCTCGCCTGGCCCTTGGGAGTAGTCTTTGACCGTGGCCAACTCCGCCCAAACCGCGCTGTTCGAGAATCAGCCGATACGCCGAGTTTACGACAAAGCCACGGAAACATGGTGGTTTTCGGTAGTCGACATCGTCCGCGTCCTCACACAACAAGCGGATGTCACCGTCGCCCGAAAATACTGGAACAAACTCAAACAGCGCCTACGCGATGAGGGAAGTGAACTGGTGACAAACTGTCACCAGTTGAAACTGATGGCCGAGGACGGAAAACAGCGGCTAACCGATGTCGCCAATGCGGAGACGCTGCTACGGCTGGTTCAATCCGTTCCCAGCCCCAAGGCCGAACCCATCAAGCTTTGGCTCGCCAAGGTTGGGTACGAACGGATGCAGGAAATGGCCGATCCCGCCCTCGGGCTGACGCGGACGAGGGAGAACTGGCGCAAGCTGGGACGCAGCGAGAAATGGATCACCCAGCGCATGACTGGGCAAGATACGCGCAACAAACTGACCGACTACTGGGCCTCCCATAAGGTCAAGCAGGGTGAGGAGTTCGCCATCCTTACCAATCTCATTCACGAGGAATGGTCCGGCGTATCGGTCAAGGAGCATAAGAACCTGAAGGGGTTGGAAAGCCAGAATCTTCGCGACCACATGAGCGAGGCGGAACTTATCTTCACGGCCCTGGCCGAGCTGTCCACCCGTCAGATCGCGGAGACGGAAGCGGCGGTGGGCCTGCCCGACAACAAGAAAGCCGCAAAGACCGGCGGCGGGATTGCCCATCGTGCCCGAGTCGAACTGGAAAGCAAGACCGGCCGTAAGGTCGTCACCGGCGAGAACTATCTGCCGCCATCCAAGTCGAAAAAAATGCTCAGTCATTGAGTTGATAATGCGCCACTAGGAATCCTTCTGCCCGGAGCGGACTGGGACCCACGAAGAGCTATTCGAAAGTGATTGATGCCAGTGCGAGCGAATAGCGAGCGTTTGGCCCCACCGCAGGTGGTCACATCAGCCGCAGAGCATCCACGTCCACAATCAGATTCCTGCGCGGAATCTGCGCAGCGTCCGCGTGCGTCAGCATTCCTCGCAGCGCCGCGTTCAGCGCCTTGCGCGAACCAGCTTTCAAAATCAGGTGGAAGCGGTAGACATTCTTGATGCGTGCGATGGGCGCGGTGCAGGGACCCAGCACCCGCACCCCCTCCGGCGCGGCGGCCTGGAACCATTTGCCCAGCACCGCCGACCACCCGACAGCTTCTTCCAGCTTGGGCGACTGCACCAGCACGTTGGCCAGCACACCAAAGGGCGGGTAGTGCATCCAGCGCCGGTATTTCAGCTCCCGCTCCACAAAAGCGGCGTAGTCGTGCTTGCTCGCCGCCTGAATCGCGTAGTGGTCCGGGTAGTATGTCTGCACCACCACACGCCCCGGCAGCTCGCCGCGCCCAGCCCGCCCTGAGACCTGCGTCATCAACTGAAAAACCCGTTCGGCGGCGCGGAAATCCGGCATCGACAGCGAGTGGTCGCAGCCCACCACCCCCACCAGCGTGACGCCATGCACGTCGTGCCCCTTGGCGATCATCTGCGTACCCACCAGCAGGTTGATCTCGCCCGAGTGCAGCCGCGCCAGCAGCCGTTCCAAATCGCTCCGCCCGCGCACCGTGTCCCGGTCCATGCGCCCGATCCGAGCGCCCGGAAAAATCTCCCCCAGCCTTTCCTCCCCCTGCTCTGAACCCGCGCCCAGGTAGTAGAGGTGCTCGCTGTCGCACTTGGGGCAGCGCGCCGGCACCGTCCGCCGGAAGCCGCAATAGTGGCATTCCAGCCGCTGCCCTTCCCGCGCTAAACCGGCATCGTCCGTCGGCGACTTGTGGTGAGTCAGCGAGATTGCGCAGTTCTGGCACTCCAGCTTTTCGCCGCACGCCCGGCAGATCACCACAAACGAGTAGCCGCGCCGATTCAGCAGTATCAGCGCCTGCTCGCCGCGATCCAGCGCCGTCTGCGTCTGCTCCACCAGCGCGCGAGAAAAAAGTTGCTCCTGCCCCGTCTCCTGGAACTCGCGCCGCATATCGATCAACTCCACCGCAGGCAGCGGGCGATTCATCACGCGGTCATTCAACTCAATCCGCTGATACTTGCCCGTGGCCGAGTTCTGCCAGCTCTCCAGCGACGGCGTCGCCGAGCCCATCACCACCACCGCCCCTTCAATCTTGGCCCTCATCACCGCCACATCGCGAGCGTTGTATCGCGGCGTCTCCTCCTGCTTGTAGCTCTGGTCGTGCTCCTCGTCCACCAGAATCAATCCCAGCTTCGGCGCGGGCGCAAAGATCGCCGAGCGCGTCCCCACCACAATCGGCGCATCGCCCCGTTTAATGCGCCGCCACTGCTCGCTGCGTTCCTCCGGCGTCAGCGCCGAATGCAGCAGCGCAACTTTCTGCCCGAAGGCCTCATCCAGCAGGCCCACCATCTGCGGAGTCAGCCCAATCTCCGGAACCAGCAGAATCGACGACAGCCCTCTGTCCAGCGCCCGCTGCATCGCCGCCAAATAAACCGCCGTCTTGCCTGATCCCGTCACTCCATGCAGTAAAAACGGCTGGAAGCGCCCCAGCGCGACGGTGAGCGAGGCCAGCGCCTCCATCTGCGGCTCGTTGAGATGGAGCGGCCCCGGCTGGCTCTGTACTCCGCCCAGGCGAAAGACGGCCGGCCGCTCCTCAATCCGCACCAGCCCGCGCCGGACTAAAGTCTGGAGAGTTGAAGAAGGCAACTCCTTCCGCCGCAACTCAGCCAGCGGCATCTCCCCGTCGCAGGCCGCCAGCTCCGCCAGAATCGCCTGCTGATTCGCCGTCAACGCTGGCAGCCGCGCCTCGGGAATCAGCACCGCAAACCGCTCCATCCGCCGCGCATCGCGCTCCACGGCCGCCGTCTCCCGCGCAATCCACTTCTTACGCGTCAGCCCAGCCAGCACCGGTAACGTAGCCGCCGTAGCCGTCCGCAAGGTAGAAACCTTCACCGGCTCGCCCCCGGCCAGCCGCGCCAGAACCCGCCGCTCCAGATCCTGCTCCTCAGCGGAAATCTTCCCCTTCCGCCTCGAACTGCCCTTAGAGGTTGCTTGAAATCCTTGTTTTGTATCAGGGCACGACTTCAGTCGTGCCGACATAGCATCTAAATCATGGTGGGCTTTAGCCCCTGAGGTATCTTCATCTAATAAAAAACGATCGGGTGCCCCAGGTCTCGCTTTTGAGACCTGGGAATCCACAGCCTCCCCCTCCACGCTCTTCGCCAGCACATCCCTTCCCAAGTCCGTAATCCGGTAATAAACCGTCCGCCGCACCTCGGCTATCAGCGGCAACATACCCCGCAGCACCTCGCCCAGCGGCGCCAAATAATACTGCGCCATCCACTCCGCCAGCGCCAGCAGGTTGTCGCTCAGCAGCGGCTCATCGTCCAGCACCGCCTCAATATACCGCATCTCAAACTCAGCCGGAGCCGTAACGTTCAGCCCGGTCACCACCCCAATCAGTTTTTCCTTGCGAAAGGGTACGATCACCCGCGCGCCCCTCTGCGGCAGTTGCCCCTCGCGCACCGCGTAGGTAAACAAGCGGTCCAGCGGCACAGGCAACGCGACTTCGCAATAAGCAGGCATGGCAGGCAAGAATCAGTGTAGGGGATAGAGCCGATTGCGGTTGTGAATTAAACCTTGACGAATGACGAATAATGGTATAACTGTTATACTAAATGAGATTCCACTTCGATCCGCGCATGAGCAACCTGCTGCGCAAGAATCCAAAACGGGGGATCGGTTTCGAGGAGGCTCAGGAAATATTTTCCCGGCCCTACTATCTTGATCAACATTCGGATTTTCTGAGCAGTTCAGGGCAATCGGATGGGTAGATCACGCGCTGTATTCCCTGATCTTTGAGATTCGCGAGGACGAAGAGGGCGAATACTACCATCTGGTAACACTGTGGAAAGCCACCCGCGAGGAGCAGAGACTGTATGAAGAGCACACATAGCCGCACCAAGACCATCGCCGCCGAACAGATCGCGCAGCTTGCCGACAAAGGCGAGGACGTATCCCGTTTTTTTACCGGTACGGGCCGCAGGATGCCGTCCCTCCAGCCGACAGTTCAACGGGTAAACGTCGATTTTGCAGCTCCCATGCTGAGCGAACTCGACGATGCAGCTAAAGAACTAAATATCAGCCGTCAGGCACTGATCAAGACCCTCGTTCGCCAGGCCTTGGACCAGCATTATGTCGCGCATCGCGCCGGTATGGCTTCCAGGCGCGGATAGCCGTCCGCGCCACCCTAATTACCTGCATTCGACCCTGTCCTTTCATTCCATGGTTGCATTTTCGCCCGCAGGCCGTACAATTCCTGCAAATGGCTACTGCAATCTCCACACCCGCCGCTCCCGCTCCCGTCCCAGCCGCCGCCCCCATCCTCTCGCCCAGCCCAACCCACCCCGTCACGCTGGCCATCGACATCGGCGGCTCCGGGCTCAAGGCTATGCTCCTCGATGCCGACGGCAACTCGGTCAGCACGCGCCTGCGCATCGTCACCCCGGCCGTGCCCACGCCAGAGGTCATGCTTAACGCGCTCGATGAATTCCGCACTCCATTTCCGGATTTCGACCGCGTCTCCGTCGGCTTTCCCGGCATCGTCAAGCGCGGAGTCACCATCCTCTCCGTCAATCTCCATCCCGACTGGGGCAACTTCCCCCTCCAGGACACTCTAGCCAAGCGCTGGAACATCCCCGTCCGCGTAGGCAACGACGCCGACATCGCCGGTTACGGAGCCATCCAGGGCCAGGGCGTCGAGCTGGTGCTCACCCTGGGCACCGGCTTGGGCAGCGCCCTCTTCACTAACGGCCACCTCGTCCCCGGCCTGGAATTGAGCCTGCATCCCTGGCGCAAGAAGGGCATGAACTACGAGGATTACCTCGGCCGCCGCGGACTCGACAAGTACGGCAAAGCCCGTTGGAACGACTTCCTCGAAGCCGCCATCCATCAAACCGAGCTGCTCTTCAACTGGGACCACCTCTACCTGGGCGGCGGCAATACCAAAAAGATCCTCTTCAAGCCCGCCAAAAACGTAACCATCGTCTCCAACGAGAGCGGCCTCCTCGGCGGCGTCTTCCTGTGGAAGGATCAGGGGTAATGGGGCTGGTAGGTCAGGGATTTATCCCTGACAATACGATGTCTATAGAGAAGCGGCCTTTAGCCCCTCCGGACTGCGCCCTATTTCTTGGCCTTTGAGTCTCTTTCTTGTTTCTGCGCCTCCGCCCCCATTGCCATCATGTGGTCCCAGGTCGGCTGGAGTTGTTGTGGATCGCGGATACAGTTGAGCCAGATGAGCCGGATGTCTCCGGGAAAAGGAGCGTTTGCGAATTTTCGATAGTTTTCAGGCAACGGCGGACCGCCAGGAGTTCCCGCCGGAGGAATCGCGCCCGGGAGTTGGAAGGCATACATACTGCCTCCTGCCAGGGCTTCATGCGGATACTGCATGAGCCAGATACAGTTGTGACTTTCCTGAATCAGGTTGGCGGAGACAATGGCCCATTGCCCGCCATCTGTCGGCACAGCCTCCTGACAATTCCAAAACTTCGCTTCAGGAACATACACGGCGGGATCCGAAAACCCATACGCATCGATCAAGACGTGGGTCAGATAGCGCTGCCGTACGAAAGCCTCGACTTCGAGAAGGCCCTGGTTCCAGTCGAGATTGGAATCGGCCACCAAGACGTAGCCGGGACGGCCGCCGCTCAGTGAGTTCAGGAATGGAAGATAGTAGGGATAGGCGCGAACTGCTATTGCAACCGATGTCAGCGCCAATGCGACCGTGAGCCAGAGGCCGGCGCGGGCGACAGGCCAGCCTGAACTCCGCAGTTGATTCAGGGCTCGCGGCAACGGCGCCAGCAAGAGTATCAGCAGCACTAAGGATACAGAGAAGTGGCGGACGCTGAATTGGAATCGGCTGAGGATACATGCGCCGCTGAAAACTACAAGGAAAACCCACACTGCCCGCCAATGCAACTCCAGCCCTTCAGGTATCACAGCGAGGCGTACCGGACGAAACTTTGCAACGAGGCCAACGACCAGCGCGAGAACGAGCAGGAGGAGGAAGGCTAACGAGGATTTCAGTAAGAACAGGACCGGAAAGTAGAACCATACGCCATGCGGGTATGTGTGCCCAAGAATGTAAGCAGGCGGTTTCCCGGTAAAGGCGAAGAGCGTCAGGCCACGCAGGTAGACCCAGGGCGGCATGAGCGCTCTGCGCAGGAGCTGAGCCGCTGTGTTGTGACCAAGAAAACCCAGAGAGTCGGTTGGCTCATTCCACGAGAGGACAAAGTAAACGGCATAGACGAACAGTGCAGCCAAAAGGATGCCCTTCGTGAGACTCCGCCAGCGCAAGCGACGCCATGCGCGAAGCTCCGCCTTGTCTGCCGGCTGTTCCGGCGCAGGACGCCAGCGGAGGCTGAGAATGAAAGCAGAAAAACAGAAGAAGAGAAGTCCTGCGGAAAACTTGGACAACAGCGCCCCGCCAAAGGCGACGCCGTAGAGCAGAACCGTCCCACGCGATGGAGACTGCCACATACTGGCAAAGGCCCATAATGTCAACACGACGAACAACGCGATTGCGATATCGGTCAGGACTAATGGGCCGAACGCGAGCATGACAGGCATGGTGGCGTAAGCGCAAAGACAGAGCAGTCCGCCCCACGAATCGCCGAGGCGAGAGCCATAGAGAAAGAGAACGATCCCCAGAACAAGTGTCAGGAACAGCATGGGCTGTCGCGCCCAGAAGACCGTCGTGATCGGGTCGTTCCACCGCATGATCAGCCAGTGGCCGAAGATCCATTCGCCGAGATACTGCTTGAAGAGTCCACTGCCGCTGAAGGTCCACGATACGTGGGAGTAGTCGGCGCGCACCCCGCGCACCAGAAGCGGCACTGCGGCCAGTACCTTCGCCAGCGGGGGGTGTTCCTCGTTCATCCGCATATCCAGCTTCTGCAGATAGCTCACACCCGCTCCGATGTGCGCTATTTCATCAAAGGTGACGGATTCACGTCGCGCTGCCCCGTCCGCAAGCAGAGCCATCAGGGCAAGGAGCAAAACCGCTCCGGCCAAAACAATTCTTGAAGATTGTATTTTCATTCGTGTCATCCAGATTACAGAATGATTGTAAAAGTAAGAACTCTAAACGAGCTTCACTGAGCCACAATGACGCATTTCAATCTATGCGGTATATATGGCCAAACTTCAAATCAGGTTCCGTCCGCCCGGATGTAGCTCTTTTTCAAGGAACTTTCTGAGATAACGCGGGCATAAATCGGGCAGGTGCCCCAGGTCCCATGAGTCACAAATGAGGGTGCCCCAGGTCCCTCGCATTTGGGGACCTGGGAGTTGCCTGCCCTAGACTTGCAGAATTTCACCAGCCCACCGCTGTTAATTGCCTGGACGGCAGGTGGTTTGCAGATAATTACCGACCCTTAGCGCACAATTCCAAATAGAGAACGTGTGGGCAGACTCATCTGCCGCCAGATTGGAGTTCCATGAAAAACATCACGGTTACTGTCACCGATGAGATCTACCGCCATGCACGGATGTGGGCAGCCAGGGAAAACACCACGGTCACCTCTCTCGTCCGGAAATTTCTCGAAACCCCGCGCGAGCCCTCGTTCTCGTATATGGATCTCCTGGGCGACGAGCCGGACGCCGCCGAGGACACCCCCTACCCCCCTCCCCATTACTGTGAAACTGTGAAACTGTGAGGCAAAAGGGCCCTACCCCCACCCCCCCTACCCTTTTTAGGCCACTTATCGATCATCTCATTGCTTTTAACTTGCACTTTTTCAATAACTTGCATTTTTGTCCTGTTGACCAATCAGTAACTGCAAACCTCCGATTTTGACCCTTTTTAGCCCCAAAAAGGGCCGATTTAACCCCAAAATGCCCTCTTTTTCGCGCTTTTTGGCGGGCGGTCCAGCGCGCGTCTCAGCCTTTTGCCGGCGGCTTCAGCCCCAGCTCTTTCATCGCAATCTGCAAATCGGCCCAGGCTTCCTTCTTCTGGCGGGGATCACGCAACAAATAAGCGGGATGGTAGGTAACGATAAGCTTGGTTCCTCGAACGCGATGTATCCGTCCGCGCAGCCCGGCCAGCGGCTGGCGCGTGCCTAAGAGCCATGTGGCCGCGGTGGCGCCCAGCGCAACCAGCACCTCGGGGCGGACAACATCGATCTGGCGGAAGAGAAACGGCGAGCACGTCGCGCCCTCTTCCGGCTCAGGTACGCGGTTATTCGGCGGGCGGCACTTGACCACGTTGGCGATGTAGACCTCTTCGCGCTTCAGTCCCATCGCCGCGATCATGTTGTTCAAAAGCTGCCCAGCCTTGCCCACAAAAGGCAGTCCCTGTGCGTCCTCGTCTGCGCCCGGTCCTTCGCCCACAAACATTAACCGCGCTGTAGGCGAGCCGTCGCCGAAGACCAGCTTGTTGCGGCCTTTGTGCAACGCGCAACGGGTGCACTCGCCTATCTCGTCGCGAATGAGCTGCATCGCGGCAGCCCGCTCAGCCGCGGGAACGGCATCAGCGACGACGGGGGCATTTGGAAATGGTCTGCGAGGCGAAATGGGCTGTTCCTCCTGGGACTCGGGCCGAGATTCGGTCTCGGTTTCGGGCAATTGAAAGCTCTGCGTCGCGGACTCCGCTTGGGATTCTTCCGCTTCAGCAACTAATGTGGCCAGCAGTGCCGGATCCACGGGACGACGGTAAAACTCCGTCAATCCAAGATCGCGATAGAAGCGGACGCGTGCCTGCAAGGCCTGGCGGGTTGCGGGATCAAGCGATTGCGCCAACGTCTTTACTCCACAGTCAATTGCCGGTCTCAACCACCCGCTGCTGCACTCCGCGCCAACTCGGAAAGAGGCGGAAAAAGCTAGCCAGCCAGGATCGGAACAGCCGGGCCATCTATTACCGGCTTGACCACTGGCACATCTGCTTTGACGTAGGAGATCTTGCCTGCGTCGATCTCGTCCTGGGCGATGCGGCACGGCTTGGTGGACTGAGTGGGAACCAGGGCGCGGGAGCCGCTCTGGATCTGGCGGGCGCGGCGGGCGGCCACCATCACTTTGCGGTAGTTCGAGTCGAAGCCGGTTTCAATCGTCATCGGAGTCCTCCTCAAAGTTCAATTGACGCTGGCCTGTGGGATGTAGAATCCCGAAGGCCTCGAGCACGGGCTCCAGACGCTCCTGGGAGTTAACCTGCAGGCAGCCGGCGGCCACCTCCAGCACCCGGTGCGACCGATATGCGATCGGCTCGGCGTTGCGATAAAACCGTTCGGCCTGCACAATGGCTTCCAATTGCGCCACCGCCCGGTCCAATATGTCGTTTACAAGAATATAGCCGTATTCGCGATAATTCTCAATCTCCCTGCTGGCCTCACCCAGCCGGCGGTAGACCTCCGCCTCGTTCACCACACCCTCGGCGCGGCTGCGATTGCGCAGGCGGGTGCGCAGCACCTTGGGGTTCGGCGGCAAAACAAAGATGCTTACCGCCTCTGGCATGGAGGCACGCACCTGCGCGGCTCCCTGCACGTCGATGTCCAGCAACAGGTCGTGGCCCTCGCGGCGGGCCAGTTCCAGCGACGAGCGCGCCGTACCGTAGTAATTTCCGAATACCTCGGCGTGCTCCAGAAACTGGCCGGCTGCCACCATCCGCTCAAACTCCTCGCGACGGGTGAAGTTGTATTCGCGCCCGTCCTGCTCCGAGCCGCGCGGCGGGCGCGTGGTCCAGGAGATGGAAAACTCAATTCCCGTCAACTGCTTGCGCACCTCGCTCACCAGAGTGCTCTTGCCCGAGCCGGAGGGCGCCGAAATGATGAAGAGAATTCCCGCCATAATGCAATTATCCTCTAGTCAGTGGTCAGTTCACAGTTCTCAGTTCTCAGTTCTCAGTTCTCAGTTGTCAAACGGATTATCGGCAATCATTAGGAAAAGTCAAGCTGTCTTTGCCTTTTCACCTGTTATAGATGCACATGCATCCGAATGAAAATAACTGACAACTGAGAACTGAAAACTGAGAACTGTCATTCAATGTTCTGAATCTGTTCGCGAGCCTTTTCGATCTCCGACTTCATGGCCAGCCCCAATTCGGTGATGCGGGTTCCCTTCCCTCCGGCGCCGCCAGTCTTCGAGAGCATGGTGTTGGCCTCGCGGTTCATCTCCTGGAGCAGGAAGTCAAGCTTCTTGCCAACTTCACCGCCCGCCGCCAAAAGCTCGCGGAAGTGGCCGATGTGCGTCGTCATGCGCTCCAGCTCCTCGGCAACGTCGCTGCGCTCCACCAACACGGCAATCTCCTCCAGCAGGCGTTGGCGGTTGAACTCCGGGCCGGTAGCCGCCAGTAGCCGCTCGGTGAGCCGAGCCTGGTAGCGCTCCTCGACCTCGGGCCGCATCGACGCCACACCCTCGGTAGCCTCGGCCAGCCGGTCCAGAGTGCCGCGCAGAATCGCCTCCAGAGCCTCGCCCTCCCGCGCCCGCATCGTCTTCAACTGCTCCAGCAACGGCCCTATCTCTCGCTGCACGCTTTCGGTCAGCGCGATCTGATCTTCGTCGCCGTTGGAGCGATTGTCGTTTTGCAATGCTCCAGGCAAACGCAGAACAGCGTTTAGATCGGGTTGTTGGCCGGTGAGCCCGTGCTCCTCGCGCGCGGCGGTAAATGCAGCCAGGAAGCCGTTCACCAGCTCCCGGTTGTATCCGGCCATTTGCTGGCTGCTGCGATCAATGGAAAGCGTCAGATCCACGTGGCCGCGAACCAGATTGTCCTTGATCGCCTTGCGCAGCTCCATCTCCAGCGCATCCAGTCCCGAAGGCAAACGTAGTTGTACGTCAAGAAAACGATGGTTCACGCTCTTGACAGTGAGTGTGTAGCTGAGCTGGCCCTCATCGGGGAGGGGGACACGAACCAGCGCGCGCGCAAACCCGGTCATCGAATAAATCGGCATTTTCTATTTCCCATTCCCGTTTCCGTTATTTTCCGGCACATCCATGAATTGCAATTGATAGAGCCGTTGATAGGTGCTGGATGCGCTCAGCAGCTCGTCATGGGTTCCAATGGCGGTGATGCGCCCGTCCTCCAGCACCGCGATGCGGTTGGCGCGGCGAATGGTTCCCAGCCGATGAGCGATCACCAGCACGGTGCGATTCTGCATCAAATTGGCCAGCGCGGCCTGCACCAGCGATTCACTCTCGGCGTCCAGCGAAGAGGTCGCCTCGTCGAGAATCAGCACCGGCGCGTTCTTAAGCAGGGCGCGGGCGATGGCCAGCCGCTGCCGCTCGCCGCCACTGAGCCGGAAGCCTTTTTCGCCGATCACTGTGTCGTAGCCCTGCGGCATGCCCAGAATGAATTCGTGGGCCAAAGCGTTGCGTGCGGCCTCTTCCACCAGCTTCATGTGCGTGTCAGGCTGGCCGTAGGCGATGTTGTTGCGCACCGTGTCGTTGAAGAGAATGGTCTCCTGCGTAACTTGGGCCACGTTGCGGCGCAGTGATGCCAGCGTCAGGTCGCGCAGGTCGTGCCCATCGATGAGTATGCGGCCGCTGGTTACGTCGAAGAAGCGCGGAATCAGGTTGGCCAGGGTGGTTTTGCCTGCGCCGCTTGGACCAACCAGCGCCAGCACCTCGCCGGCCAGCATATCCAGATCGACGTTATGCAGAATCTGGTGCTCGCCCTCTTCGGTGGAGTAGGAGAAGCCCACATCGTCGAACCGGATGGACTCTTTAAAACCCTTCAGTACAGCCGGATGCAGGCGCTCCTTCACGTCGTCCTCAGTGTCGAAGAAGCCGAAGATCGACATGGAGGCGCCCATGGCTCCCTGGAAGCTGTTGTAAAAGTAGGCGAACTTGCGCACCGGATCGTAGAGCTTGAAGAGCAGGATGATAAACGCGCCGAACATGCCCACGGTCATGCGCCCATGAAGAATTTCATTGCGCCCGATGAACAGCATCATGGCAATGGCCACCGCGCCAATCGAATCCATCAGGGGTGAGCTGATGGACTGGATGCGCACGTTGCGCAGGTTGGCGCGGAAGAGCCGCCGGGCCGCTGTTTTAAAACGCAGGATCTCCCACAGTTCGGTGTTGAAGGCCTTGACGATGCGGTTGCCGGTAACCGTTTCATGAAGGATGTTCTGAATCTCGGCCAGCTTGTCTTGCCCGGTGCGGGTCCGTGTTCGTACTTCGCTGCCAATCTTGCGCGAGGAGGTGACCACCACGGGCACAAACAACAGGAGCACCCAGCTGAGATGTCCTCCGAGATTGATGACTAAAACCAGGACGACGACAAAGGTGAAGAACTGTTGCAGGAATTCGCTGATAACCGTGCTGACCGCAACCTGCACGCGGTCCACGTCGTTGATGAGTGTAGAGAGAATGGTGCCTGTAGCGTGCTTGTGAAAGAAGCTGGAGGAACGCCGCATCGTGGCTTCATAGAGTTTGTTGCGCAGATCCATGATGGTGCCGAAGCCGGCGTAATTGACCAGGTACGTGCCCGTGTAGTCGCACAGGCCCTTGGCCAGCGTAGCAACCACCAGCGCAAAGGCCACCACCGTCCAGGCATTGTGCATGTGCAGAACATGGGGAATCGCCTGCCGCAGGTCGAAGTGCCATGGGCTCTTGGCGTCGCCCAGCATGATGGGGCCTTCGGGCGCGTGGGGGTCCAGAACCTGGTCAAAGATGGGCTGTAGAAGTAGGATGCGAAAGGCTTCCAGTAATCCCACCATGGCCAGCAGCACTACGCCGGCCAGCATATGCAGCCAATAGGGCAGCCCGTAGCGCAGCAGGCGCAGAAATCTTTTCATGCCGGTTGACCCGTCGGGCAGACGCAAGAGTCCATCTCCGCATTATATCTGGAGCACGCGGCCGGCATTCAGAAGCAATTCAACTCCGGGAAGATTTAGAATGATTCTTGACGTACATTCATTCTCTTGCGCCGGCTTGCCGGCGAGAAAGCGCGCCTTCATCCCTATGCAACGCTGGTCGAAACTCTTCATTCCCACTCTTCGCGAGGCCCCGGCAGACGCCGAAGTGGCCAGCCACCGCTATCTCATCCGCTCCGGCTACATTCGCCAGCTGGGCGCGGGTATCTACAGCTACCTCTTTCTCGGACAGCGCTCCATCAACAAAATCATCGGCATTGTGCGCGAAGAGATGGACCGCATCGGCCAGGAGTTTTTTCTGCCTGCGCTGCTCCCCAAAGAGCCGTGGGAGCAGAGCGGCCGCTGGACAACCATGGGCGACAACATGTTCCGCCTCAAAGACCGCAAGGGCGCCGACCTCTGCCTGGGCATGACCCACGAGGAGATCATGACCTCCATCGCCCGCAGCGAGTTGCGAAGCTACAAGCAGTTGCCGCAGATTTGGTATCAGATTCAGTCCAAGTTCCGCGATGAGCCGCGGCCCAAGTCGGGTCTGCTGCGAGTCCGCCAGTTCATCATGAAGGACGCCTACTCCTTCGACATCGACAAGGCTGGTTTAGATAAGAGTTTTGACCTGCACGATGCTGTCTACCGCAGGATCTTCACGCGCTGCGGGCTGAAGTTCGTCGCCGTCGAAGCGGACTCCGGCTCCATGGGCGGCTCGCAGTCGCAGGAGTTCATGGTCTACACCGACGCCGGCGAGGACCTGATCGCAAGCTGCCCGGTCTGCCATTACGCGGCCAATTTGGAGAAAGCCACTTCGCTTCTGGAGCCGGTCGTCGAAATGGAGCCGACCGGCGACGGCAAACCGGAACTGGTCTCCACTCCGGGTTGCGGAGCGATTGCCGATGTGGCTGCGTTCTTCAAGATTTCTCCGGCCTCCGACATCAAATGCGTAGCCTACATGGCGCTGCAGCAAGGAGCTCCCTCCGCGAAGCCAGACTCCTGGCACGGCGTTGCCACTTTTCTGCGCGGCGACCACCAGGTCAATGAGACGAAACTCCTCGGGGCACTTGCCGCTGCGGAGTTGCGCACCATGCAGGCCGAAGAGCTAGAGAAATTCTTCAATGGCCCGGCTGGTTTTTTAGGACCGGTTGGACTCAAGCCGGAAGCCAAACCGCTCGGTGACGGCCTGACAGTCGTAGCGGACAAATCGCTCGAAGGCCGCAAGAACATGGTCTGCGGCGCCAACAAGCTCGACTACCACATGCGCAACGTTGTGCCGGGCCGCGATTTCTCCTGGACCCTGTTGGCCGACATCCGCAGCGTCAACGAAGGCGAATCCTGCCCAAAAAACGGTTGCAACGGCAAGCTGGTCGTCGGCAAAGCGGTCGAAGTCGGCCACATCTTCAAACTGGGTTATAAGTACTCCGAGTCCATGGGCGCGCGCGTGCTGGACGAGAACGGCAAGGAAATCACGCCCATCATGGGAAGCTATGGCATCGGCATCGAGCGCATTCTCACTGCGGCCGTAGAGCAGTCCAACGACAAGAACGGCTTCTGGCTCCCGGCCTCGATTGCGCCCTTCACGGTCGTGGTTACGGTTACAAACATGACGGACGCGCTGCTTCGTGACACCGGCGAAAAGCTAGCCCACGAGCTTGAAGCTGCCGGCCTCGACGTGCTTCTTGATGACAGAGATGAGCGCGCTGGCGTCAAATTCAAGGACGCGGATCTGGTGGGCATTCCCTTCCGCATAAACGTAGGCAAGAAAGCCGCCGAGGGCAAAGTGGAACTGGTGACTCGTGCGACTTCAACCAGCGTTGATGTGGCGCTGCCGGACGTGGTCGTGCTGGTGAAGCAGCGCGTCGAAGAAGATGAGCTGTTGATCGCAGTCGAGGCGTAAAGGTAGCACTCAACTGTTAGCTGTAAGCTGTCAGCTGACAGCTGTTTTTTCAAGGAGCGGCGATGGCATTGAAGATCAGGTTTCAAATGCCCACGGGCAAGCATCCATGGGCAACACTGCTGTTGCGCATCGCACTGGGGACCATTGCTGCGTGCACATTGCTGTTTTTTGTGGTCTTCAGCTATTTCTACATCAAGTATCAGCATGTTGTGGACGACCGCCTGAAGGAGCCGATCTTTGCCAACACCGCCAAGATATATGCCGCGCCGCGCGAGGTGCGCCCAGGGCAAAAGCTCACCGTGCGGCTGATCGCCAACGAGTTGCACGCGGCCGGCTACTTGGCCGATAGCGCCTCGCAGACCTCCGAGATGGGAACCTACAAAGAGGGCGTGCAGACCATCACAGTGCACCCCGGTCCTCAGTCCTACCACGCGCCAGACAGCGCTATGATCCGCGTCAACGCGGGGGTTGTGGAGTCGATCACCGACGATCACGGCCAGCCGCTTTCCAGCTATGAGCTCGAGCCGTTGCTCATCACCGGCCTTAGCGACGACGCCAACCGCACCAAGCGCCGCCTACTCACTTACAGCGAGATTCCGCCGAATCTGATTAACGCGGTGCTGGCCATCGAGGATCGCCGTTTTTTTGAGCACAGCGGCGTGGACTACATCCGAATTCTCGGAGCAATGCGCAACGATCTGACACCGGGGCGCCGCTATGTTGAGGGCGGCTCCACGCTGACCATGCAGTTGGCGCGCGGTTTCTTCTTGACCCCCGAGCGGCGCTTCAAGCGCAAGCTGATTGAGATCGTCATCACCTTCCAGCTTGAACATCGCTTCAGCAAGCAGCAGATCTTCGAGATGTACGCCAACCAGATCCCCCTTGGTCAGCGAGGCAGCTTCTCCATCGATGGCTTCGGCGAGGCCTCGCAGGCCTTCTTCGGCAAGGAGGTGCAGCAGCTCGACCTGGCCGAGGATGCTCTGCTGGCCGGCATCATCCAGAGTCCCAGCCGGCTGAATCCTTTTCGTCATGCGGACCGCGCCATCGAGCGCCGCAATCTCGTGCTCGATTCCATGGTGGAAACCGGCGCCATCACCAAAAGCCAGGCAGAGCAAGCCAAAGCGGAGCCGCTGCACCTGGTTCCCGGCAGCGTGGACGCCAGCGAGGCACCGTACTTCGTTGACCTGGTGCATGATCAACTGGTGCAGAAGCTGGGCGATCGCGACTTCAATCGCGAAAGCCTGCGCATTTACACCTCGCTCGATCCCGACTTGCAGCGCGTAGCGACTGTGGCAGTCGAATCCATGATTCATGTGGTGGACGAAAAAGTGGACAAGCTGCACGCGCGAGAGAAGAAGCTCGGCCTGAGCTACATCTATCCGCAGGTAGCCCTGGTGGCGCTCAATCCGCACACCGGCCAGGTGCTGGCGCTCGTCGGAGGGCGAAGCTATGGCAACTCGCAACTGAATCACGCCGTGGCCAAGCGCCCCACAGGCTCCATCTTCAAACCCTTCGTCTACGCTTCGGCTTTTGCCACGGCCGCCGAGGGAACCATCCTGCCCGGTCAAACCAAGCTCTTCTCGCCGCTCACCATTTTGCAGGACCAGCAAACCACCTATGGAGCGGGCACGGAATACGAGTACACCCCAAAAAACTTTGAAGACGAATATTTTGGCCCGGTGATAGCGCGCTTAGCCATGATGCGCTCGCTGAACAACGCCACCATCAGCTTGGCATCCATGGTGGGCTTTGATCGCGTAGCACAGCTGGCGCGCGACGCCGGCATCAAAAGCGCGCGCGGAACTCCCTCCATGGCCATCGGAGCCTATGACGCCACGCCGCTGGAGATGGCCGGCGCTTATACCACTTTCGCCAACGGGGGCATGCACCTGGAATCCTGGATGCTGGCCAGCGTGCGCACCTCCACCGGCGACGTCATCACCGACTACTCGCCCGACTCAAAGCAGCTTCTGGACCCCCGTGTAGCCTATCTCACCGTCAGCATGATGGAGAACGTGCTGCACAGCGACGTGACCGGCACCGGAACCGGCGCAGAAGTACGCAATATGGGCTTTCTCTCACCTGCCGCCGGCAAAACCGGCACCGACCATGACGCATGGTTTGCCGGCTTCACCTCCAACCTGCTGTGCATCGTGTGGGTGGGCAACGACGACTACACCGATATAAAACTCCAGGGCGCACAGGCTGCCGCGCCCATCTGGGCCGAGTTCATGAAGAATGCCGTCCAGTTGCCGCAGTACTCTGACACCAACCAGTTCGTCGCGCCCGAGGGCGTTGACATTGTGGCAATCGACAAGGTCAGTTACCTGCTCAGCGACGCCACCTGCCCGGAGAGCTTCAATGCCGCCTTCCTGGCCGGCACCGAGCCCACCGAGACCTGCGACCACCCCGCCGAGCGCCGCAGCCTGATGCAACGACTCTTTGGCACCGGCAAGAACTGAACAGAACAGGCTCTGGCGATTTCTTCCCTCAGGGATGAAATACTAGTTTGTCCTTACGTGAGATTGGATAAATGGTATAACCGTTCGATAAGCTGGGTTGTTTGCATTCTTTATGTGGTGATCCAGGAGGCCCAATTGCAAAGCGCAGGAGGGTATGTCCCAAGGCGTGGGCAGAAACACTGAAGCCAGCCCTTGCGGGCTGGCTTCGCTTCCTGTCCACCAAGGAACAGGGGTAGTCTCTAACACAATTCTACACGTTCATTGGGATGGTAAAGGTGGATGTTCTCTTTTCATGGCCCTTACAGAACCCAAGCTAAATGTTCTATAGTTCCAGTGCTATGAAATTCACAACCCGTTCCATCCTTCCCACCCTGCTGGCGCTCGCCGGCCTGCTCTTAACCATCTCCACTCCGGCGCAAAACGCCGCTGCAACTCAGCCCACCGCCAAGCCTACGGTCGCCGAGGCACTCGCCTTCATCGACAACGCGGAAAAGGAGTTGGGCGCGATAAGTGTTACTGCGGCGCGCGCCTCGTGGGTCGAGGAGACCTACATCACCGACGACACCATCGCCCTGGTGGCCGAGGCCAACGACCGGGCGATTGCGCGGCAAACAGCGCTGATCTACGAGTCGCGCAAATTCGATGGGCTCCAGTTGCCGCCCGATGCGGCGCGTAAGATGCTGCTGCTCAAGCTGGGCATTGGCTTGCCCGCGCCTTCCGATCCTGCGTTGCGCGCTGAAACCACCCAGAAGGCAGCCGAACTCGACGCCGCCTATGGCCGCGGAAAGTACTGTCCTGACGCCGCTCCAGACCACTGCCTGGGCATCGACGACATCAATGTCAAGATGACCCAGAGCCACGATCCAAAGGAATTGGCGGCGCTTTGGGTGGGCTGGCACGCCGTAGGCAAGCCCATGCGCGGCGACTACGCGCGCCTGGCCGAGTTGAGCAATCAGGGCGCGCGTGAACTGGGCTTTGCCGACACCGGTTCCCTGTGGCGCTCGCAATACGACATGACCCCGGAAGAGTTTTCCGCCGATATCGAGCGCCTCTGGAAACAAGTCGAGCCGCTCTATCGTGAGCTGCACACCTATGTCCGCCACAAGCTCATCGAAAAATACGGCGATGCCGCGCGCCGCCCCGACGGTATGATTCCCGGGCAGTTACTTGGCAACATGTGGGCGCAGGAGTGGGGCAACATCTACGACGAGGTTGCGCCACCCTCCGGCCCAATGCCCTACGATCTGGGCGCAATCCTCAAGGCGCGCAACACAGACCCCAAGCAGTTGGTCCAATTCGGTGAGGGCTTTTACAAGTCGCTGGGCTTCGATGCATTGCCTGACACCTTCTGGCAACGCTCCATGCTCTCGCATCCGCGTGACCGCGAAGTGGTATGCCATCCCAGTGCCTGGGATATCGACAACCAGCGCGACGTGCGCATAAAAGCCTGCTTCCAGCCCACCGCCGACGACTTTGTCACCGTGCATCACGAGCTGGGACACAACTACTACCAGATGGCCTATCGCCATCAGCCCTTCTTCTTCCAGAACGGCGCCAACGACGGCTTCCACGAGGCTATCGGCGACGCCATTGCGCTAAATGTGACTCCGGATTACCTCAAAAAGCTCGGCCTCATTGACCAGATTCCTCCGCCAAGCGCAGATATTCCGCTGCTGCTGCACACGGCTCTGGACAAGATCGCATTCCTGCCCTTCGGCCTGCTCATTGACAAGTGGCGCTGGCAGGTTTACTCCGGTGAAGTCACTCCAGAGCACTACAACAGCGCCTGGTGGGCTCTGCGCGAAAAATATCAGGGCATTGCCCCTCCGGTGGCGCGCAGCGAGGCCGACTTTGATCCCGGCGCCAAGTACCACATTCCCGGCAACGTGCCTTATATGCGCTACTTTCTGGCCCGTGTCTATCAGTTCCAGTTCTATCGCGCCATGTGCCAGGCCGCCGGTTACAAGGGGCCTCTGAATCGCTGCTCGGTCTACGGCTCAAAGGAAGCCGGCGCAAAACTGAACGCCATGCTTGAATTAGGTGCATCCAAACCCTGGCCTGAAGCTCTAAAAGCTATGACCGGAACCGACAAGGCCGACGCTTCAGCCATCGTCGAATACTTCCAGCCGCTGATTGACTGGCTCAAGGAGCAGAACAAAGGCGAGAAGGAAGGCTGGACGTTGCCGGCAGACCCTCTCAAGTAGTGGGACTTTCGCAAGACATTTTTTGTCGGCGTGGTTTATCTTCGATTCACAGCGACTTTCGACATCCGACCGGGTTCGAATGGTGGATTTCGTTGACATGAACACTGCATATGGCTGTCCGGAGGTGGAAATGAAGAGTTCTAGGCTCGTGAGCAGCACCTTGCTTTGGGTTTTAGTTTTGTTGTCGACTTCTGTATTGGCATCGGCACAGTACAAGCCGACCTATCACCCGCCAGCTCCGACCTATCACCCACCAGCCCCGGCCTACCACCCGCAGGCTCCGGCATACCACCCGCCGGCTCCGGCATATCACCCTCCAGCCCCGGCCTACCACCCTGCTCCATCGGCTCCGGCTTACCACCCGGCTCCATCATCTCCGGCCTACCACCCGGCTCCATCATCTCCGGCCTACCACCCGGCTCCATCGGCTCCGGCCTACCACCCGGCTCCATCGGCTCCGGTGCACAGCTATACGCCGGGTGCGCCGTCGGGCGGGAACACACCCGGCCCACACTCCTCTTCGGGTGCCACTACCTATACCCCGCATACCTACACCCCGGGCGCGTCCAGTGCATCCCATCCTTCCGGCAGCACCTCCGTCAGCGGAGGAGGCGTGACACACAATAATGGGGTTACCACCTACACCCCCCATGCTTCCACCGGCAGCACAAGCTACACTCCTGCAACTCCACCCTCTACACACGTCAACACCTACACACCAGCAGCCGCACCCGCTTCACACGTCAATACCTACACTCCGGGGAACCCGTCCGCTGCTGGCGGCAGCACCTTAACACCGCGGAACAATTCGCCGGGAACAGGGGCCGGCACTGGCACACATGCCGTTTACAGCATTCCTGCCTCCTCGCCTTCCGCCAGGCCCGGCGCAGGCCCCTCCACGCTCTCGCAAGCCGGATCGCAATCCGTGCTGCACCAGGTGAACACCGCGCGCGGCGGCTTGAACGGCGTCAACCACAGGCCGATACCGCCTGGGCAAGTGGCCGTTCACCCAGATAAGAGCCTGACCGTGACCGCCTCCAACGGCCGCAACTTCAATCTGCGCCCCAACGGAACACTGGCCTCATACAGCGGACACGGGCAAGCCGCCACCTTCCGCGGCGATGGCCATCTGGCCTCCGTGCATACGTCCCACATCGATGTCGCGCGCGGGCCCCGCGGGCAAAGAACCATCATCAGCGAGCGCCCCGGCGGCAGGCTGGTTTCAACCGGAAAGAACCGCGGTTATTTAGAGCACCCGGTAAGCTACCACGGCCACAACTACACTCAGCGGACGTACGTGCAAGGAGATCACCGCTTCACGCGCGAATACTCCCATTACAGCTTTCACGGCAGGGAGTTCAATCAATACGTCCCCCACGCCACTTATGCCCCGGCCTTCTACGGGTGGGCCTACTACCCCTGGGACTCCCCGGCGGCCTACATGTGGGGATGGGCGAGCTCAGCATGGCTTGCCTGCAACACGGGGTATTTTGATCCCGATAGCTCGTACCAGAGCGGTGCCAACTGGCTCGCCGACTACACACTTGGCCAGACGCTGGCCGACAGCTTCGATGCGGGGGCTCAAGCCGGCGCGGCCAGTTGTCCCGCCGGCATCGGACAGATGGCAGACGATAGCGCCGCTGGCGCGGATGCCCAGCCGGCGGATGACCAAACTTCTGCCCCGGCCGATACGCCCATCACTCCGGATATCAAGCAGATGATCGCCGAGGAGGTTAAGCAGCAACTGGCCTTCGAGAACGCCGCTGCTGCCAAGCCTGACGAGGCGCCTACGCTCGACGGCCTGCCCCAGGTGCTGGTGCCCAACCATCTCTTTGTGGTGGACCAGGTGCAAAACGTTACCACCGCGGACGGCCAGCAATGCTCGCTCTCGGTGGGAGACGTAATCAAGCTTGTGGCCGCGCCGCCCGATGGAGCCACAACAGCTGACCTGACGGTGCTCAGCAGCCGTAAAGGTGATTGCGCGTCTGGGCTTACTGTCACTGAGCCGCTGGAGAGCCTCCAGGAGATGCAGAACAACTTCCGTGCTCAACTGGATTCCGGTTTGCAGGCGCTGCACGACCAGCAAGGCAAGGGAGGATTACCCGCCGCCCCGATGGCAGCCATTACCCCGCCGCCTGTTCCCGCCGATGAGCCTCCGGCGGACACCGAAAATGTGCAGGCGGACCTCAATGCTCAACAGCAGCAAGCTGACCAGGCCGAAACCAGCGTCACGCAAACAGCCTTCGCCGCTACCCCGCCGGCAGCACATTAGAGCAGCCTTCGCGGCTCGGCTTTTTCCAAGGCGGAACCAGGGGGCAATCCCAGCTTCCGCCATCACCACAAAGGGGGACATAATCATGAACATGAAGACTCTGCTTACAGCGAGCCTGTTCTGCAGCTTCGCTTTGACACTTTCTGCCCAGAAGCCTGTCGCGCCCCCGCCCAAACCTGCCGACAATGGCCCCTCGCTGGCCGTCACCATGCAGTTCATTCAGGACAAGCTGAACGACAACGGCAAGGCCTCCTGGATCGATAACGCCCAGACCGCGCGCTTCGCGGGCATGAACTGGGCCGACACCGTCACGCACGAGATCAGCAACGTGGTGGCCGACCAGAGCCAATGCCGCATCTCTTACCACCTTTTCACCAAGCATTCGGTAGCTTATCGATTTATCGCAACCAGCGATGGCAAAAATAACAAGGGCGAGGAGAGTTTTTTCTCCCTGCGCGCTGTTCAGGAGATTGTGGTCAAGCCCTGGGAACAGTATGAAACCGAATGGCTGGCCAAGAACGGCCACCCCGACACCAGCGTCACATCCGCCAACCCGCCCATGACGGCGCTGGTGGTGCGGCAGCCGCATGGTGTGGAGAACGTCTTCACCTTCACCGACGCCGCGCTGGCCGACCGCGTCGCCAAGGCCATGGTTCACTCTGTCGAACTCTGCGGCGGCGGCAAATCAGAAGAACCCTTTTAAGGAGAGAGTTTATGAAAAACATTCTGCGCGTAGTATTTGTCGCCTCTTTCGTGGTATTGCTGAGCAATCTGGCAATTTCCCAAACCGCCGTCCCGCCCCCACCTATGCCCGCCGCCGACGGCCCCTCGCTGGCCGTCACCATGCAGTTCATCCAGGACAAAATGAACGCACAGGGCAAGATCAATTACACGCTGAATACGCACGACAACGCCAAGGGGGAAGACTGGCCGGTTTATAACATCAGCATTTATGCCACCAACGTGATTGCCAACCCCGCTACCTGCCGCATCACCTGGCACAAGGTCACCACGAATGGTGGGAAAGTGGGCATTGATAATGATTTTTCGCTCGACCTTCGCAATGTGCAGACTTTTGAGGTGAGAACCAGTGCCTACGAAGCCAAGATGGAGGACACAGCGAACGGCAATCCTCAGCTGGATAAGCGTCAGGATCCTCCCTACTTCACAGTTACAGCAAAACTCAAAGATAATTCAGAGACGCCGCTCTTCTTCTCCAGTGAAGAAATTGCAAACCGCATCGCCAAGGCCATGGTTCATGCCGTTGAACTCTGCGGCGGCGGCAACAAAGAACCCTTCTAAGCCAGGAGAGATTGATCATAATGAAGACGCTGCGCGCCATTGTTTCTGTTTTAGTTTTGACGGCGATCTCCGCGTCCTTTGCCCAGCAGCCTGATGCGCCGCCGCCCAAGCCAGTCGCCGATGGCCCCACTCTGGTTGCGACCATGCAGCTCATTCAGAAAGAACTGAACGCTGTTGGCAAGACCAACTTTATGGTTAGCACGCGCGACGAACAAGGAGGGCCGGACCATATAGCCCAGTACACCACCAAGATCAGTAACGTGGTTGCCGATTCCGCAAGCTGCACGGTCCGTTATCACTGGAAGAGCTCGACCACGAACGGTGTCCTGGACGAGAGCGACTTTTCGTTAAACCTTCACGACGTATAGGGCATAAAAGTAATGACGTATGTGCAGTATTTGAAAGAGGTGGAAGGGGAAAATATTGGAGACCCTAACGATCAGACAGACTGGTATACAAAATTCAATCCACCCATGATTGTGCTCTTTCCGCAACTAGCTGGAGATAAGGCTGGAGAATACGGTTTCATTTTTGCCGACGAAGTAATGGCCAACCGAATTACGAAGATGCTCACTCATGCCGTCGAATTATGCGGCGGCGGCAACAAAAAGCCATTCTAATACGCTGTTCTAATAGTGCTGCTTCACCGGATGGAATTTATGGTCTTTGGACTTGGCGAGCTTGCCGCCAAATCCGTATGGATCCGAATGAGATTTTTTAATGTGGTGTGTGTGGATCTTATTTGTGCTCATGGCGACTTGGTTGTGGACGCGCCTGGCGTAACTGCAAAGTGGCGCAAAAAATACGAGTAATCCGAGGATGGCGAGTTTGGTGAATTTCATTCGTGCGCCCCTCCCAGGGCTAGCTCTCCCTAAAGTATGGTGGAAGCGATAGCTCTGAAGTTTGCGCAATATCAAATGCGGGTGCATCCGGTCTCGCAATGGAGACCGAATGCACCCGCCGAGTAACTTGATCGTTCAGTTAGTACTTCACGATTGCTGCAAAGGAATCGGGCTTGAGGCTGGCTCCGCCGACCAGAGCGCCGTCAATCTCTTCCTGGCCGATCATCGCGGTGGCGTTATCCGGCTTTACGCTGCCGCCATACAAGATGCGCATCTTGGCCGCAACCTCCGCACCCAGCAGCTTGGCCACTTCTGCACGGATGATCTTGTGCGCGTCCACCGCCATCTCCGGAGTGGCCGTCTTACCCGTGCCGATGGCCCAAACCGGCTCGTAAGCAATCACAATCGGCGCAGCCATTTCAGCCGTGATGCCGGCAAAAGCCCCTGTGATCTGCGTCTTGAGAACCGAGGCCGTCTTGCCCGCCTCGCGTTCCGCCAACACTTCGCCAATGCAAACCACCGGCACAACGCCGTGCTTCAGCGCGGTGTGAAGCTTCTTGTTCACGATCTCATCAGTCTCGGCAAAGTACTGCCGCCGCTCGGAGTGGCCGATGAGCGTGTGCGTACCGTTCACCGCCTTGAGCTGGCCAACCGAAGTCTCTCCGGTAAAGGCGCCCTCCTCGGCAAAGTGGATGTTCTGCGCGCCTACGGCAACATTGCTCCCTTTGGCGGCGGCAGTCACCGAAGGCAATAGTACAGGCGAGGGAAACAGGGCGATCTCGTCGCGTGTGTGCCCGGCAACGAGCGGTAAAAAGGCATCGACAAACGCCTTGGCCTCGGCGGGCGTCTTGTACATCTTCCAATTGGCAGCAATCAGCGCTTTACGGGACATATTTCTCAGACTCCTCGAATCCATAGTAGTCGATTACATCCGGCTGGTGGGTGATGACGGGCACAATACGGGTCAGTGATTCCTGTTCCGGACAGTACCTGGCGCTGCTTCAGCGATCCTATTTCAACTTCATCTCAAAGGCCAACGGCAGCAACTCGTTGAAGCTTAGAATGCGGTCGCCATCGGTGGATGGGAAGATGACCGGCGCATCGGGATGTATGAATTCGGCGAGCACCTGGCGGCAGGCGCCGCAGGGTGGGCTGGCAGCTTGATTCAAATTGGCGATGGCGACGGCCTCGACGCGGATTTCAGGTCCAAACTGGGAAACGGCCCGCACCAATGCGGCGCGCTCTGCGCAGATGGTCAGTCCGAAGCTCACGTTCTCCACATTGGCTCCGGTGACGATTTCGCCATTGGTGAGCCTGAGCGCCGCGCCCACACGGAATCTGGAGTAGGGTGCGTAGGCGTGCAGTGCGGCTTGGCGAGCCCTGTCGAGCAGGCTCAAGAGCGCGGTTTCCGGCGAAGTTTTCTCATTCATTGCGGGTTTCATCTCCCTAAAGGGTGAGTATTGAGGTTATAGCATTTGCCCGTTGCTGTAAATCGGGAAGCGCGCTGCCATCATTTGGTTCCTCAAGTTGAGCCTCATCTTTCCGATAAAGGCCTTGAGTACCCTCTGTGCTAGAAGTGTCATTCCGGCCGGGCGGATGAGCGTGCGCGATGGATGAATTGACAAGGGAATTCCTGATAGAGAGCCAGGAAGGGTTGGACCGCATGGAGCGCTGTCTGACCGATCTGGAGGAGCGGCCTCAGGATGCGGAGCTGATCGGAGAGATCTTCCGCTCCGTTCACACCATCAAGGGGACCACCGGATTTCTGGGCTTCAAGCGTCTGGAGAAGCTGGCCCACGCGGGAGAAAACCTGCTCGGCCTGCTGCGCGAGGGCAAGCTGACCGCCGACCGTCAGCTTATTACAGGCCTCTTGCAACTGCTCGATGGATTGCGGTCAATTCTCAAAACCATCGAGACGGACAGCAACGAGGGCGAAGGCGACGATGATGTATTGATCGGCTGGCTGGAAGAGTTGCAGGCGCCGGCGCAAGCGCGAGCCACACAGCAGGTTCATGCCATGGCTAGCTCGCAGTCAGCGACCGCCTCGCCCGCTGAAGCCGCGGCCGCCCCGCCACTTGCCGCTCGAGAATCGGCTCATCTCGAGCCAGTTGAGCCCGTCCCAGCGCCCGCGGCTCCGGCGCCAGTGGAGGCCGAGCGCGACCAAGCCCGCTTGCGCACCCAGGGAAGCGCCGCCGAGAGTACGCTGCGCGTCGATGTGACGTTGCTGAACCGCATGATGAACCTGGTGGGCGAACTGGTGCTGACCCGCAACCAGGTCTTGCAGGCTACCTCGGCTGATCCCAACATGACCATGCTCAGCCGCCGTCTGGACATGGTCACCGCCGACCTGCGCGAGAGCGTAATGAAAGCCCGGATGCAGCCGGTGTCCAACATTTTTTCAAAGATGCCGCGCATGGTGCGCGACCTCTCCCAATCGCTCGAACGCCGTGTCCGGATGCAAGTCGAGGGCCAGGACACGGAACTGGACAAGAGTCTTCTGGAGGCCATTAAGGACCCGCTCACACATGCGGTAAGAAACTCGCTGGATCATGGCATCGAGCCCCCCAATGTGCGCCGCGCCGCGGGCAAGGACCCGGAAGGAATGCTGCTGCTCAAGGCCAGCCAGGAGGGCAGCCATGTGGTCATTGAGGTCTCCGATGACGGCGCCGGCATCAATGTTGAAAAGGTACGCCAGAAGGCCATCGAGCGCGGGTTGATCACTGCGGATCGCGTGGCCCACATGGCGGAGCGCGAGCTGTTGCAACTGGTTTTTTTGCCCGGCTTCTCCACCGCCGCTGCCGTGACCAACGTCAGCGGCCGAGGCGTGGGCACGGACGTGGTGCGTACCAATGTAGAGAAGATCGGCGGCAAGGTCGAGATCGATTCACGAGCGGGCAAAGGAACCACGCTGCGCATGCGCATCCCGCTGACTTTGGCTATTATTCCCGCGCTGATCGTGCGCAGCATCAACCAGAGTTTTGCGCTGCCACAGGGATCACTGTCTGAACTGGTGCACATTCCTCCCGATCAGGTTGCCTCAGCCATCGAGTGGATCGAGAATGCGCCGCTCTACAGACTGCGCGGAAAGCTGTTGCCACTGATATTTCTAGACCGCCTGCTGATGCCCGGCGTGGAACATGCGATCGACACCGAGCGAGGCGCATTCATCGCGGTTCTGGATGCTGAAGGCCGCCGTTTCGGACTGGTAGTAGACGGATTGGCCGATCCAGAGGAGATTGTCGTCAAGCCGCTCTCCGGGGTACTGAAGGAGATCGGCCTGTTTTCCGGAGCAACCGTGCTGGGCAACGCCGACCTGGCATTGATTCTCGATCCGGGGGCCATCGCTCTGAAAGCTGAAGTGACCCTGCGCGAAGAAGAGGCCGACAGCGCGGACGAAGCTGATACCGGGGATGCAAACGCCCTCTCTTATCTGCTGGTGGAAGTGGCCGGGCTACAGGCGGCGGTGCCGTTGGCCAGCGTGCTGCGCATCGAGCAGTTGCCGTTCAAGCGCATCGAGTACGTCGGCAGCCGGCCGGTACTCAACTTCGAGGGTCAACTGCTGCCGGTGGAGGACACGGGCGGGGTGGTGGCTGCGGCTCAGAGCAATCCCCAGGCGCAGTTGATCGTGGTGGTCTGTCGCGACGGCAACCGGCAAGTAGGCATTGCCGTTTCTCATGTGCTGGATGTGGCCGCCGGCGGCGACCTCTTCGAGGCCGGCACCGATCAGCGCGCGGGCGGGGTTACGCTGCTCAAGAGCCGTGTAACCGGCGTGGTTGACCTTGGCACAGTGGTCCCACTGCCCGCCGGCCAACAGGCGCCTGCAGAGTGGAACCAACTTACGGAGACGATGGCATGAGCACAACAACGGCTGCATTGCATCGCAGGAAAAAAGCGGCGGTTACGCAGGTAGAGGTGTGCACCTTGCTCCTGGGAACGTCGATGTATGGCTTGCCCATCACTCACATTCTCGAGATTGTTGGCGCTGCCAGGCCGCAGCCGGTTCCGCTCGCGCCCAACTTCGTCGGCGGCCTGGTGCATTATCGCGGAGATGTGCTGACCACCGTGAGCCTGCGGCAATTGCTGGATCTGCCTCCCAAAGAGGGCCGCCAGGATCTTCTCGTGCTGGAGAATGCCAGCGGAATTTTTGGATTGCTGGTGGATTCTGTCAGCGAGGTGCTGACACTCTCGTCGGCGGAGCACGAGCCCAACCCTTCGATTCTGGGTGAGCGGCGGAGAGCATTGTTTGCCGGCGCGTACAAGCTCAAAGACAGCCTGCTCGTCATGCTTGACCCGGAGCAGTTGGATCCCATGCGCCTGAGCGCCGCCCAAGCCGCTTAAGGCCAGAGCAGTATATGCAAGGAGGTGACCATGCGAGTTTTGATTGTCGATGATTCCCGCTTCGTAAGGGGATATCTGCGCGGCCTGCTCGAAGAAAAAGGAATCGAGTGTGAGGAAGCCGCCGATGGCCAGGCTGGCATGGACCATTTGAAATCGCGCCCGCCCTTTGACCTGGCGCTGGTTGACTGGAATATGCCGGTCATGGACGGGCTGGAGATGCTCAAGAAGTTGCGCGCCGAGGGCTTTAGCGGCCTCAAGGTGATGATGGTGACCACCGAGGCGGAAAACGATTACATCCTCCGCGCCCTGGATGCTGGCGCCGACGAGTACCTGATGAAGCCCTTTGATGATGAGGCTCTGACGGAAAAGCTGGCCATGCTCGGCCTCGTGGAGGCTTGAAGCATGACCTCCGGAAGGCGTACCCGGATTTTAATTGTGGATGACTCGGCTGTCATGCGGAGCCTGCTGCGTGCGGTGATCAGCAAGGATGCCCTCCTGGAAACCGCAGGCACCGCAGCAGATGGCGAATCAGCCATGAGCGCTATTGAAACCCAGCATCCCGACCTGGTTCTGCTGGATGTGGAGATGCCGGTGATGGACGGGTTGGACACGCTCAGGAAGATGCGCGCGCGGGGGCACAGGATACCGGTCATCATGTGCAGTTCGCTCACCCAACGCGGCGCAAAAGTGACCATCGAGGCCCTGGCCTGCGGTGCTTCCGACTATGTGGCCAAGCCGGCCGGCCAATCCAGCCGCGAGGCAGCCATGCTCACGCTTAGCCGGGATTTGATTCCCAAAATTCATGCCCTCACCAGTCTGCCGCAGGCAACTTTGTCCGGCACGGCGCGTCCGCCCTTGCTCACGCCGCTGCCCAAAGCGTCGCCCATCTCGTCAATTCCAACCGTGTTGGTCATCGGCGTTTCCACCGGTGGCCCGGCGGCGCTGGATATTCTGCTGCCAAATCTGCCGGCCAACTTCCCCCTCCCCGTCATGATTGTGCAGCACATGCCGGAGTTGTTTACCAAACTGCTTGCCGAGCGGCTGAACTCCCGTTGCCCGTTGCGGGTGCGCGAAGCCGTCGAGGGCGACCCTGTGCTCGCCGGCTCAATCTACATCGCCAGGGGAAACTGGCATATGGAGGTACAGGCCGGTGCGCAAATCGGCTTCCCGGCCACGCTGCACTTGAGCCAGGGCGCACTTGAAAACCACTGCCGCCCCGCCGTCGATGCACTCTTCCGCTCGGCAGCAGCGGTTTACGGCGCGGGCGTGTTGGCCGTGGTGCTCACCGGCATGGGCTCGGACGGACTCATCGGCGCCCGCCTCATTCGCGAACATGGCGGCAGCGTACTGGCCCAGGACCAGGCCAGCAGCACGGTGTGGGGAATGCCCGGCGCCGTCAGCGCAGCAGGATTGGCGCACAAGGTTTTGCCGCTGAACGCCATGGTCAGCGAAATCTTCCGGCTGGCCTACCGGAATCACGCGGAATCACACGAGCTTCGGGAGGCCATCGTCTAGCCATGCAAACTGCCTCCAGCGTCGACTACGGTTTCCTGCGCCAACTCGTCTTTGGCTTCTCGCAAAACGTGCTCGACCCCTCGCGCGATTACCTCTTCGAGACCCGCCTGCTTAAGCTGTTGCGCAACCAGGGCATGACCCACCTCGAGGAGCTTGTCCAGCACTTGAAGATCAGAAAAAATCCGCTGCTGGAACGTTCCATCGCCGAGGCCATGACCATCAACGAAACCAGCTTCTTTCGCGATGGCCGCCCCTTCGAGCTGTTACGCACCGAGTTACTTCCCAAGCTCATCGAAGACCGCCGCCATTTGCGCAGCCTGCGCTTCTGGAGCGCGGCCTGCTCCACCGGCCAGGAGGCCTACAGCCTGGCTTTGCTTATCCTCGAAGATTTTCCCTTGCTGGCTGGCTGGAATATTCGCATCGAAGGTACAGACATCTCCTCCGAGGTGGTGGAGAAGGCGCACTCCGGCTGCTACCACCGCATTGAGATGAACCGCGGATTGCCCGCCCGCTTTATCGTCCGCTACTTCGACCACATTGGCGAAAACTGGACAGTCAAGCCCGAGGTCCGCAAGATGTGCAACTTCCGCCAGGCCAACCTCTGTTCGTCTCCCCTGCCCTTCAACCGCAGCGACGATCGCTTCGATGTCATCTTCCTGCGCAACGTCATGCTCTACTTCTCGCAGGAGACGCGCAAGGCCCTGATGGCCGGCATCCACAGAGTGCTGGCGCCTGACGGCATCCTCTTCCTCGGCTCCAGCGAGCAGCCCGCCGATCCCTCCATCTGGACCCCGGTCCTCGCAGGCGGCACCTGCCACTTCCGCCCCCGCCAGCCGAGTTAGGGGTCAGGGAATAGGACAATGGCGCAGTCTCCGGATAGCCGGTTATTCGCCAAAGATTGCATTAAGCCATACAGCATAAGTTAAAGCGGATCATCGATAGGACTAATGTATTCGATGATCCTGATACCAGAAGAATCCTACTGCGATAAGAAAAACGAGGAGAATGAAGATCGCTGTCTTCGCCCATGTCAGGAATACTTGGGGCCAGTTCAGAGGAACGCGGTCGATGATTCGCTGCTCAGTGTTCCCCCAAAACCATATACCTGGAGAACGGAGCCAATCGGAATCCGCAAGGTTATGGTTGTTCCACTTCCGGCGGAAGTCTCAATCAACAGTTCGCCGCCGCAGGCTTTAGCCCGTTCGTTCATGCCAAGGATACCCAGAGAAGAGGAGGAGGCGGCTCCGCTGAATCCTTTTCCGTCATCCTGCACGACCATGACCAGAATTTCTCCATCTTCTCGAAAAGTTACATTCACGCTACTCGCATCGGCATGACGGCTGACGTTGGTCAAGCATTCCTGCAAGATTCGGAAGGTTGCTGTAACGAGATCGCTCGTCAGGCTTCGCCCTGACTCGGACACGGAGACTCGGCAAGCGATTCCGGTTCGGGAAGAAAACTCGTTGGCCTGCCATTCGATGGCCGCCGCAAGACCCATGTCATCCAATATCGAAGGACGCAATCCGGCACAGATCTTCCGAACCGTGCTCACACCGTCGCTGACCAGTTGCATAGCCGCAACGAGTCGATCGCGGGCCTGGGAATCGTCGCCCTTCATGCGTTTGCCAATCCAGGCTAATTCCATCTTGACCGCCGTCAGAATTTGGCCGATATCGTCATGCAGATCTCTGGCCACGCGGGTGCGTTCTTCCTCACGTACTATTTGCAGCTTTCCCGTTAAAGCACGCAGTTGCTTGCCCTGCTGGATAAGCCTTTCGCTCTCGATTAGTATCGCCTCGCTGTTGCGCAGTGCCTCTTCCGCCCGCGTGCGTTTGCTAATATCGCGGAGGATCACTGTATAAATTTTTCCCCCATCCACCTGTGTTTGGGAGATAGTGGCCTCAATCGGAAATTCTTCGCCATTGGTGCGCACAGCAGTTAGCACGCCTGGTGATTGCATGGAACGACTCGTGGCTCCGGTGGTTCCAAATTCCCGAATACGCTCTCGATGCGTTTCGCGTTGCAATGCTGGAAGGAAGCGATCTATCGACGAGCCCATCACTTCTGACGCTCGACATTGAAAGACTTCTTCAGCAGCCCGATTAAACACAATAACCTGCTGCTGCTCATTGATTGAGATGATAGCGTCCATCGCCGAGCTGACGATGGCATCCATCTTCGCTTCTCTCTCGCGCAACTCCTCTTGTGTCTCACTCTGCCCGGTCAAATTGATATCGGTCCCGAACCAGGCGTCCCCGCCGGAAACTCGTAGCGCATCGCCTACTCCCGGCCGAAACGCCCGGATGATGTTCTGTGCCTCACTTAATTTACGTTTGGTTTGGGCAAGCTCATGGAGAAGCAACTCAGCGTCCTCTGTCATGCGCGCGCTGCTAACCTGGCTTTCGTCTTGCATGACTTTCCTTTCCGCTTCAGATTCAACTCAACCAGGATTCTCAGTTCATCTGACAACCTGCTAGCAACGCGCGTTCGGGAGGAGATTTTTCGATTATACATGCGCGTCAAGAAATTGGACACAACGAGTCTAAATCGGGTGCTGATGAAATAGGGACAGGATGACAGGTCACGAGGATGAGTGGCGAAGTGGTTAAATTAGGATTCTTGGCGGTTTGTTGGCAATTCGGAAACTGCACCATTGCAGAGAATTACCCTCCACTGGAGCATATGGAAGATAGATGAAAGGTAGAATTGCTTGAGCAGCCAGGCTTTGATCTGATCTCTGTTCTCTGTTCCCTGTTCCCTATTCCCTGCTTTTTCCCTAGTCCCTGCCTTTCAGCAGCCTCTCCACCTCAGCGTGCAGACGCGCCGTGATGGCCACCTCGGTCTCTTCCGGAGCAAAGCGCATCGGCTGACCCACATGCACCTCGATTTTTCCGGAGCGGAACCAGCCCCGGCCCGCGGCTTTCAGCTCGCCCAGCCCGCGAATCGCCACCGGCAGCACCATGGCTCCAGATTGCCTGGCCAGCAATCCGATGCCGCCGCGAAAGCGCGCCAGCTTGCCCTCGGCCGAGCGTGTGCCTTCGGGGAAGACCAGCACGTTATATCCGCGGTCCATGGCCGCGCCGGCATGGGCGAAACTGGGTTGGAAGTTCCGCCGCCGTGGCAAGGGGAAGACGTTGAAAAACGCAGTAATCAGCAGGTAAATCAGCGGGCCGGGCAGATAGAATCCCTGCGTTCCCGGCGCGCGATCGGGATTGCGGAAGTGCCGGTAATCTTCCAGCATATCTCCGGCCATGGCCACGGCAATCCGCCGCCGCATCGGCCCCGGCAGTGCGCACTGGACGAGCGCACCGTCGTAGGCCGTGACATGATTGGCGATGATGAGCATCGGCTGATCTGAGGGAGGCAACTCCGGCGCCACCACCCGGGGATGCCCCAGCAGCCACACCAGTGGCCGCTCGACTGCTTCAATAAAGGCCACCCGCAGCCACCAGAAGGGCAGAAGCCACGGCCAGCGCGGATAAATGTATTTGGCTGGAGCTGCATCGCTCTCAGCCTCAGGCCCGCCTTCACGAACGGCTCCCGGCGCGATGATTCCCTTCGCCCCCGCGTCCCTCACGGCGGGAGAGTACGCAGCCCTTGTCCCTTCGGCCTCTCCGGCCACCAGGGCGCGCAACTCCCCGAGCGTCTCCGCCCGTTCCAGCAACCCTCCCTGAGGCGCGATTCCCAGCCGCTCTTCCAGTGCCGCCGCCAGTTGCACGCGGCCCAGGCTGTCCAGTTGCAGGTCCTCGCTCAGCCGCAGTTCGTCTCCCACGCCAGTCGGCGTTTCGCCGGTGATTGTGGCAATCAGCGACAGCAACCAGTCCGACGAGGCCCTGAAGGCACTCGCACCCGTCGTCGCAACGTCGCCGGTGAAGGCTGTCAAGCCTGCCGTCTGGATTCCAGTGAGCCATGCCGCCACCACCTTGCGCCTCACCTTGCCCGTCGAAGTGCGCGGCAGGTCCGGCTCCGGCCACAACACCCAGTGCCTGATGCATTGAAACTCCGCCAGCTTCCGGTTGGCACGCTCAATGGCCACCGCTGCCTTGTCTCCGCTGCCGTGCATGGCCAGCACAGCGCAGGCCTCGGGGCCGGATGCCGTTTTCATAGCCACCACCGCGCAGGCCGCTACGTCCGGCTCCTGCTCTACGGCCGCCTCCAGGTCCTCGGGGTGAATGTTCACGCCCGCAGCGGTCACGATCACTTCGCTCTTGCGCCCCAGGAAGCGAAGTTCGCCGCCGGCCACGCTCTCGGCCAGGTCGCCGGTAGCCAGCCACTCGTCGCGGCGCGGTTCGAAGGCCCCGCCTGACCAGCTTCCGCCGAAGATCATCTCGCCCCGCACCAGCACTTCGCCATCCGGGCCCAGTTTGACATCCCGGCCCGGCAGCGGCTTGCCGATCGTTCCGCTGGCCACGTGGAAGGGGTGATTGAGCGTAATCAGCGCCGAGGTCTCAGTCATTCCGTAGCCTTGAATCACTACCAGCCCCAGCGCGTTCCAGAACTGCTCCAGCGGTGCCTGCAGAGCGCCTCCTCCGGAGACCAGCGCCCAGAACTTCAGGCCGAGCTCGTGATGAATTGCGTGAAAGCGCCACCAGCGTCTCCACGCCCGAAGGCCCTGCGATGCGGCCACCCGCTCAGCGAGGCCGGGATGACTGCTTTCCAGATGAGTCTTGAGCAGCGCCATGACGCGCGGCACCGCGGCCAGCACCGAGATGCGTTCGTGCTTGATAGTCTCAATCAGCCGCAAGGCCACCAGACGGCTCTCGAAGTGCACCTCGGCGGTAAAAATGGGCGGAACCCACAGCCCCATCATTTGTCCGAAGATGTGGCTAAGGGGCAGCGTATCGAAGATGCGCAGCGGGTGCACCAGCAGCCGCTCCCAGCGCATATAGGGCTGCGCACCCTTCTCGATGGGCTCCACGCTGGCCAGCACATTGCCATGGGTCAGCACGACGCCTTTGGGGTCTCCGGTGGTGCCGGAGGTAAACAGAATCTCAAACGGTGTCTGGCGCGAGAGCCCTTCGACAGGTCCCGCCTCTACAGCGGGAAGCTCTCCGAGCCAGTCCTCGAATGTGAGACGCGGATAATCCAGGGGCAATTGATGCAGCAGCAGAGCATCGCCTACCGCCAGCCTGGGTTGCACATCGGCCGCCACGCGCGCGGCAAACTCGGTCGTCCCATAAGCGTCCAGCGGCACCGCCAACACTCCGCGCAGAATGCAGCCATACAAGGCCGCAATCCACTCCGCGCCGTTTTCGCCCCACAGCAGAACCCGGTCGCCGGGCCCAATGCTCCGCTGGGCCAGCAACGCGGCAAAACGCCCCGCCAGCCGCGCAATTTCACCATATGTAGTAGCCCGCCGCCGGTTGCCCTGATGGCGTACCACGGCAATCTTGCGGTTATAACGGCGATAGTCGTCGAGCAGTGTAGCCAGATGATCGCGCATGAAAGCTCCGGCATTTTCATAGTAAGACATCGCGCTGCCTCCGGCGTGTAATAGTGCCGCACTTTTGCAAATAAGATCCAGTCTCCAGCCTGGCTCCAGGTCTGCAAGACGAATCTGCTCCCTTCCCCCCAAAGTAGAATGGAATTATGGGATTTGAAAGCGTGAAAAAGATCGCCGAGGCGAATTTTCCCACTCGCTGGGGAGCCTTCCGGATTCTGGGCTTCGAGGGTGCGCTGAAGGCGGTCCGCCCCTGCAAGGACGGCCCTGCGAACGGCAAGGATGGGGAAATTGAGGGCCTGGTAGCCCTGGTCATGGGCGACATTCACTCCGCGCCCCCGGTGGTCCGCATCCACTCGCAATGCCTTACGGGAGATGTATTTGGCTCTTTGCGTTGCGACTGCCGGTTGCAACTCGAGCTGGCCATGCGCCGCATCGCCCAGGAGGGCGCCGGAATTCTTCTCTACGAGGAGCAGGAGGGCCGCGGCATCGGCCTGATGGCCAAACTCAAGGCTTATGAGTTGCAGGACCAGGGGATGGACACAGTCGAAGCCAATGTTCAACTGGGCTTTGCCGCGGACTGCCGTGCGTACGAGCTTCCCGCCGAGGTTCTCAAGCTGCTGGGCGTCAAATCGGTCCGGTTAATGACCAACAACCCGGAGAAAGTGGCGGCGCTGGAGTCGGCCGGGATTAAGGTGGTCGAGCGCGTCTCCGCCGAGGTCGAGCCGCAGGAGAGCTTTGCGGGATACGTGCGCACCAAGCAGGAGAAGATGGGCCACATTCAGGAAATCCGTCAAATATAAGGGAAATACGCAGAATTAATAATTTTGCTGAAAAAGGTGTAAAACAGCCTTGTACTTTCACGGGTACAAGAGGGGGCGCTTCACAATCCGAATTTTTGGGTCAGGTTTGAGGTCAATCCCCCACGCCCATCCGAGGATTGATTTGATGGTCCCTCTAACTAAAAGAACGCTTCCTTCTGTTGCAGATGTGAGTTCCGCCATTACTGAAGAAAGGCGGAAATCAACAATAACAGAGGGCTCACCCTCTTTCCTGAAGAAAGTCCCCACTGCTAATCCATGACCATCGGCTCGGACAGTGGAAAGTGAAGTTTGCCAAACGACCTTTAGGTCTTTGTATTTCTGCTTGGCGTGCTCACGGTCAAAGGGCAAAGTGGCGTCTATTTCTCGTAAGATTTGGATAGGCGTCGGCTCGGTAGGAGTCCATTCTTGGGAATCTCGATTCTCGCTATGGTGATGATGAATTTCCAAACTCTGGGTGATGTTTGTGCCGACCGCCACAGGAGAATCTGTAACCGGGGCGGACACAACTAGACCTCCGGGTGAATCGACAACCACCGGAGAGTTCTTTCCAGTGGAAAGCGTGATAGGCCGTCCCTTGCCCCCTGCCTTCCCAGAGAGCCGCTTGTACACGAATCTCACGACCGCCCCAAGAGCAATCACACCCGCCCCGCTGAACACCCATTCGTACCAAGGAGTCATGGATACATTTAAGCACATTCTCTAGCTAGATGAATGCGCCCCTGAGTTGTCAGGGCACATACAGGATTCGGTTCTGGAATAGCCGAGTGACGGGGAACATAGCTCGCGCCTGATTGAGATTTTTCCGGCGCAGACGTTGCAGGTAAACTAAAAGCATGGCGGAGATAAAGCGCAGGAAAACAGGCACAGTCAAGATTGGGCAGGTTCGCGTGGGCTGGGAGGTTCCGGTCGTCGTGCAATCGATGACCAACACCGACACGGCGGACATCGCAGGCACCATTGAACAGGTAGCGGCTTTGGCGCTGGCGGGCTCGGAGATTGTCCGCGTCACGGTCAACAACGAGGACGCCGCAGCAGCCGTTCCGTATATCGTCGAAGGGCTGGACAAGCGCGGCCTCAAAGTGCCGATCGTCGGCGACTTCCACTACAACGGCCACCTGCTGCTCAAAAAATTTCCCGCCACAGCGCGCGCGCTCGCCAAGTACCGCATCAACCCCGGCAATGCATCGATCGGCAAGAAAGATAACGACAATTTTCAGGTGATGGTCGAGTGCGCGGTTGAAAATCAGAAGCCGGTGCGCATCGGTGTGAACTGGGGCTCGCTGGATCAGGCGCTGCTGACTCGCATGATGGACAAGAATAGCCAACTGCAGCAGCCGCTTCCCGCCCGCGAAGTGATGATGGAAGCCATGGTGGTGAGCGCGTTGGAATCCGCCGCCGCCGCCGAGCACTACGGCCTCAGCCGCGACCAGATCATCCTCTCCGCCAAGGTCAGCGGTGTGCGCGACCTCATCGACGTGTACACGAATCTCGCCGCCCGTTGCACCTATCCGCTGCACCTGGGGCTAACCGAGGCCGGCATGGGAGCCAAGGGGTTGATCGCCTCTACATCCGGCCTCGCGCCGTTGCTGCTCGCGGGAATAGGCGACACCATTCGCGTCAGCCTTACGCCCAAGCCGGGCGGCGACCGGACAGAAGAGGTTCTGGCCGCGCAACAAATTTTGCAGTCGCTCTCGATTCGCAGCTTCATGCCCCAGGTCACCAGTTGCCCCGGCTGCGGCCGCACCACGAGTACATATTTTCAAGAGCTGGCCGAGCAGATTCAGGATCACCTGCGCACCTCGATGCCGGAGTGGCGCAAAAAATATCCCGGTGTCGAGGAGTTAAAGCTGGCCGTGATGGGTTGCGTCGTCAACGGACCCGGCGAATCCAAGCACGCCAACCTGGGCATCAGTTTGCCGGGCACCTTCGAGGAGCCCAAAGCCCCGGTCTATGTGGACGGCAAGCTGCTGAAGACCCTGCACGGCGACACCATCGTGGCTGAGTTCAAGCAGATACTTGATAACTATGTCGAGAGTCACTACGGTCCGCGCGCGCAGGAATGACCGCTCACGACTTTTGTCGTACCAGCTTTGTATCAGGGCACGACTTCACTGCTTGCGGAAAAATGCTAATGGTGAAGCAAGAGGCGTCAGGGCACGATTTCAGTCGTGCCGCAAACGCAACAAAACAAATGTTGGGCTTTAGCCCCTGCGGTCTGCTTTTCGTGCAATTCGCTCGGAATCATGCATTTTTCCGCTAGCTGTTCAGTCGTTCCGTAAAGGCTCTTAAAAACATTGGGCTTTAGCCCCTGAGTGAAGGTTGACCGGGTTCCCCAAAGCCCGCTTTTGGGACTAGGGAGATTACGAACTCCATGGCCCGATTCCCTTCACACAATAGGAGCGTTCGTGAAGTTCCTTCTTACCGCCCTGTTTGTAATCGGCACAGCCGCCACCGCAGCCCGCGCCCAGGGCAACTACGAGATTCAGGTCTACGAAGCGGAAACCGTTGCTCCCCGCAGCACCATGGTCGAACTGCACTCCAATTTCACCGCCGACGGCCAGCGCAAGACCATCGCCGGCGTAGCCCCCACCTATCATGCCGAGCACGAAACCATCGAGATCACCCAGGGAGTAAATGACTGGTCAGAGGTGGGCTTTTACATCTTCACCAGCGAGCAGAGCGGCCTCGGCGCACAGTGGGTAGGCGACCATATCCGCCCCAGAGTTCGCGCACCTGAAAAGTGGCGCTGGCCGGTCGGCGTCAGCCTCTCCATGGAAGTCGGCTACCAGCGCGCGCCCTTCTCGCCCGATACATGGACCTGGGAGATTCGCCCCATCGTCGATAAACAAGCGGGCCGCTGGTACTTCGCCGTCAACCCGGCCCTCGAGCGCACCTGGCACGGCCCCGACATCAATCTCGGCATCGACTTCTCTCCAGCAGCCAAAATCAGTTACGACTTCACCAAGAAGGTCACCGGCGGTTTCGAGTACTACGCCGACTACGGCAGCATCACCAACATCACCACTCTCCACAATCAGCAACAAATGCTCTTCCCTGCCCTCGACCTGAACCTCTCACCCGACTGGGAGATCAACTTCGGCGTAGGCATAGGCCCCACCGCCGCCACCGACCACTGGATCGTAAAAGGCATCCTCGGCCGCCGCTTCAATTGGGGACACCAGAAGAAGAAGTAAATATTCTTCGCTCAACTCCACCAACGCGATGACTGGGTGCCCCATCCTCGCGGCGCATTTGTTTTTGCCGCTAGGGTGGGAAATTACAAATGCCAACACTCACCGCAGACAATCTATCCAGCTTCGCATATCCTCCCGTCAGGGAGGATATGAAAATAGCCCAGGGTGAAACCCTGGGTTAGAATCCCCCATAAATTCTCCGTCCCGTAGGGCCGGAGCGAAACTTCCCTCCCCCAACAATGCCGGGTGCCCCAGGTCCCGCTTTTGGGACCTGGGATACCACGAATCTCAATCAGCCTTCTCCATGATGCATAAAATGACGGGTGCCCCATCCTTTCCATGTACTCAAGTGGAAAGGGTGGGAAACCACGAATCTCAATCAGCCTTCTCCATGACGCGCAATACATGGGTGCCCCAGGTCCCGCTTCTGGGACCTGGGATACCACAAATCCCAACCCGCCCTGCCAAAGGCCGCTGGCCCCACCGCAGGTGGTTGCAGATAATTACCCTCATCACGCGCACAATGAAGAAAAGCGTCTGAAACCAAGCCCTCAAAGGAAACCCGTATGACAGAAGCCATCGAAACCACCCCCGCCCCAAATGCGGCGGAAGAACCCATCGCCGCCCCTGAAAACCCTGCTATCGCCCGTTGTATGAGCGCCTGGACACGCGCTTACAAAGCGGAAAAGGCAATTAAAAATGACCATTACGAGGCCATTCGCAAAGGCAATCATGCTTACTGCAACTCTATGCCGCGACTTTCCGGCTACGATAACATTCGTGACTTTATTGCCTGTGTCGCCCATGGCATGCTCATTCGAGTAATTGATTGGGACTACAGCACCAAGCTCCTCTATGCTGCTCAGGTCGCGCTTGGCACTTTGCGCCGCCAGCCCCCGAACCCCAAACCTGCCGCCTGACACCCCCACCCACCCCCCCCTAAAAAATAAATAGATTGAAACCTTGCAGGTTAATTCATCGATGGGTTTCGATAAATCTTCTTTTTTGGGTCATCGGAGGGTGGAAATCACGAATTCCATGGTGCGCAAGCGCCGTCTGCCTGGACGGCTAGTCCCGAATCGTCTCCTTGCGCACGGTGAGCCGCTCCACCAAATCCGTCCGCACCTCGTAGCCGCGGCCCGGCGTCTCCGGAATCGCAATCTCGCCCGCCCCGGAAACCGTAACCTCCGGCTCGATGATGTCTTCAGCCCAGTAGCGCGCCGAGGCGGAAACATCGCCGGGCAGCGTAAAGTTTTCCAGCGTCGAAAGCGCGATATTGTGCGCGCGGCCCACGCCCGACTCCAGCATTCCGCCGCACCACACCGGAATGTTCCGCGCCCGCGCCACGTTATGCACAGCGATGGCCTCGCTGAAGCCGCCCACGCGACCCAATTTAATATTGATAATCCTGCAAGACCCCATCTCGATGGCCGCCAGCGCATCCCTCCGGTTGCGAATCGATTCGTCGAGACATATAGCAGTCCGCAGCCGCTTCTGCAGCATCGAATGGAAGTAGAAGTCGTCGTGCCACAGGGGCTGCTCGATCATCAGCAAGTCGTAGAGGTCGAAGCCCGCCAGGTGGTCGGCATCCCGCAGCCGGTAAGCCGAGTTGGCGTCGCAACTGAGCATGATACCCGGCCAGCGCCCGCGCACCTGCTCAAAGACCTCCACATCCCACCCCGGCTTGCATTTCAGCTTGATGCGCTGGTACCCCGCCGCCAATTCTTTTTCGATGATCTCCAGCAACGCCGGAATTGTCGGCTGAATTCCCAGCGAAACGCCGCAGGGAATCTTGCGGAGCGTTCCTCCAATTAATCTCGAAAGCGAAACCCGTTTGCGCTGTGCCTCCAGATCCCAGATGGCGTTTTCCAGCGCGGCTTTGGCCATGCGGTTGCCGCGCACCGCGCTGAAGATCTGCGGACACTCGCCGGCGTTCGCGGGCGCGTCATCCGCCAGCATCGGTCCCAGCTCGTCGACAATCACCTGCCACGCGCTGTCGGTCGACTCTTCGGAGAAGAAGGGCCGCTCACCCGCCGTGCATTCGCCCCATCCGACGAGCCCCTCGGAGCGAATCTCCGCCAGCAGAATTCTCCGCTCGCGGGTGATGCCAAAGCTGGTTTCAAAGGGACGCACCAGTGGCAGATGTATTTCGCGCAGGATGATCGCGTCAATCTTCATATTTTCTTACTTTCTCTTTGCTTCGAGGTTTGCATCGCTCTGGATGAGAGGGCCCAATTCGTAGACTCCGTTTCCCTCCGCATTGCGCGTGAAGCCGACTACGGCTAATCCACGGGAAAACGCCGCCTGAAACTTACTGCGGTTCTCTGTCTGCACAGTCAAAGCGCGTTCCCGTTCAGCCTCCGATGCTCTCCACGCGTAGATGGAGGCCGGAACCAGAATCCGCGTCTCTATGACGCGCGCTTCTGCCGGTCGCCTTTCGAGAGCCGCCACAACCCGTGACGAATCGAGCTCCCACTCTGCCACCAGGCGGTCCGTCGGCAATCCGCTTTGCAACCGCGACGTGGACGTGCCATAGAAATTCACCTCGTACCGGCGAGCGATGGCTCCCAACTTGTGGAGATTGAGGTAAGCGTTCTTGATCTCCAGCGGATCGAAGGTCCACTCCATGTGGCGGATACCGCGCGTGAGCGCATCCTTGCGCTGCTCTAGCTTCAGCTTCGTGCCAAAGCCGCGGTTCTGGTACCCTTCGCGCACCGCCAGCATATGCGAGTGCAGATAAGGCCGTAGTCCGTCCTCGGTCCTTTTCATCCCCGGCAAGGACAGTGCGAAGCCCACCAGAGACTCCGGCCCGCTGCCGGCAATCTCCGTATCGAAGGCGCCGATGACCTGACCGCCAATCTTCTGCATCAGGATAAAGGCCTTACGCGGAAGCACGTCGCTCGGGTCGTAGCCCCACGTCTCGATCTCCAGCTGGACGCAAGCCTCAAGCTCATCAAATCCGGAGCAGGAGCGAATCGCAATCACGGCTGCGCCTCCGCCAGTTTCCGCTTCGCCGCTACCCACAACCTTTCCAACTCATCCAGAGAAAGCTCTTCCAGCGGACGATCCGAAGCCAGCTCCATGGCGCGAAACCGCTCGCGAAAACGCAGATTGCAACCGCGCAGCGCCATCTCCGCATCCACGCCCAAATGCCTTCCAAGATTGACCACGGTAAACAACAGGTCGCCCAACTCCGCCTCAACCGCGGGCTTGCGCGCCGGATCGTCCGAAGCGGCCTCAGCCTCCAGCTCAACAGTCTCCTCGGCCAGCTTGGGCAGCAAATCGCGCCAGTTCGGCCAGTCGAAGCCGGACTTACGCGCTTTGGCGCCCAGCTTAGCAGCCTCAGCCAGCGCCGGCATCGCCCGCTGTACTGAATCCAGCCGCGACTCTGGGAGCTTCTGTGCCGAAGGCGTGCCTGCTGCATGGAATGCCTTTTCCGCCAGCTTGATCTCTTCCCAGTTGTGCAGCACCGCGGACGAAGAACCATCCACATCAGCATCCACATCGGCCCGGTTGCCAGCCTCGCGCGAAGCCTCTTCGCCAAAGACGTGGGGATGGCGGCGAATCAACTTTCTATTCAGGTGGTCGAGCACATCGGCAATGCTGAAGTGGCTGTCGTTGGCCGCCATCTCGGCATAAAACAGGACTTGCAAGAGCAGATCGCCCAGCTCCTCGGCCAGGTGAGGCCAGTCGCGCCGCTCGATGGCGTCGAAGACCTCGTAGGTCTCCTCCAGTGTGTATTTGCGAATGGAATCGAAGGATTGTTCGCGGTCCCACGGGCAGCCGCCGGGCGCCCGCAGCCGCGCCATGATGGCCACCGACTGCTGAAACAAAGCCGCAGCGCGCTCTGGATCGGCTGCCTTTGCCGGGTCCGATGTAGGCTGCGTCGTAGAAACCTGTTTCGACGTACTATCAGGCGGAAGGTCCATGCACATCCAGTCTACCGTGCGTCAAGGCGGTGAAGGTGTGGTTCTCTTGCTCTCTGCGGTAAAGAAGCCCTCGACATTGCAGATTAATTCACTCCAAGGCCGTATACTCAACTCGACATGATTCGCATTCTGGGAACCATCTTTGCGGGGCTGCTGGGCCTGGCCTTCGGCAGCTTTCTGAACGTGTGCCTGAGCCGCTGGCCCGCGGGTGAGAGCATCGTCCGCCCGCGCTCCCATTGCCGCCAGTGCAATCGCACCCTCGCCTGGTGGGAAAACGTACCCCTGGTCAGTTGGCTCGCTTTGCGCGGCCGCTGCCGCACCTGCCGCACCTGGATCGGCTGGCGCTATCTGCTGGTGGAACTGGCGGTGGGGGCGTTGTGGGCAACTGAAACTTGGCAAAGCTTCCGTCCAGAACTGCTTTCGATGCCAACGTTGCCTACCGACGACTTCTGGTTCTACTTCGGTCACGGTGTTTTCCAGATGGTCCTCTTCTGGCTACTCATTGCCTTGGCCGTTCTCGACGCAGAGCACTATTGGCTCCCTGATTGGCTTACATGGCCTGGTGCGGGGTTAGGCGTTATTACGCGGTTGCTCATCGTCTTCTACATCTTCTCCATGAACCAAGTGGATTGGTCGTGCATTGATCTACCGGGATTCGACCGATTTTGCAAATTCGGACCTGTTTGGCTCCTCCTCGACCCGATCCTGGACGCCATCCTCGCCGCCGCTCTCATCCTGCTCATCCGCTGGATCTACTGGCTGATTCGCCGCCGCGAGGGTATCGGCCTGGGCGACGCCAAACTGATGGCGCTGCTGGCCGCGTGGCTCGGGTTTCCACAAGCACTGCTCGCCTTTGGTCTGGGTGTCGTACTCGGAGCTTTGGTTGCGGTTGTTCTGCTGATCGTCCCATCCGCGCGTCGAGGCTCCGAAAGCTGGGCGCTCAGCAAGCTGCCGTTAGGAACATTCCTCTGCATCGGCGGCATCATCAGCAGCCTGTGGGGACAGCCCATTCTCGCCGAATACCTCCGCTGGGCTGGATTCTGAGAATCTGCTACAAATGACGACAGGCCGAAGCAGAACGCTTCGGCCTGTCGTTGCAATCCGGACCGTGCTACCTGTCGGTGCAGGAGTAGCAAGGATCGATGGAGGCCTGAATCAGCGGCGTATCGGCCAGACGCGCGCCTTTCACCATCCAGCGAATCGCCGGCATCACAGCAAAGGTTGGCGTGCGCACATGCACCCGGGCTGGATTCCGCGAACCCTCTTTCCATGAAACCGAGTACATGACCTCTCCGCGTGGCGCTTCGACTCTTGCCGTCGACGTTCCGGTGATGAAGTTGAATTTGTCGTCGCCGGTGTGGAACTCGCCGGGTGGCAGCTTGGCCAGCGCCTGCCTTAAAATCTTGCAGCTTTCCATGATTTCCAGTGCGCGGACCAACAGGCGGGCGCGCACGTCGCCATCCGGCTGCACGGGCACGTCAAACTCCATCTCCGCATAGGCCGCGTAAGGCGCATCTTTTCGCAGATCCTGAGGCAATCCAGATGCACGCGCCACCGGCCCAACAACGCCGCAGGAGATAGCCTTTTCCATGCTCAACACGCCGATGCCCGCGCAACGCGAACGCGCCGTTCTGCTGGTGGTGAAGATAGGAATGACAGTGCGCGCCATCTCGCCTTCCAGCGCTTCGACCATTTTCAGAATGGCCTGCGGATCGGTGATGTCTCTATTAACTCCGCCGATGCGGTTCATGGAATAGTTGACGCGATTGCCGCTAATGGCGGCGAGGATGTCCATGATCTTCTCGCGAATCTCGAAGCAGGTCATGAACATGGTTTTGAATCCCATGAGCTTGGCCGCGATGCCGGCCCACAGCACGTGCGAGTGCAGCCGCTCCAGCTCCGCCATAATGACGCGAATGTATTGCGCGCGCGGCGGCGCCGTTACGCCCGCCAGCCCTTCCATAGCCCTGCACAACGTGAGTGTATGAATGAACGAGCAGATGCCGCAGACCCGCTCCATCAGCGCGATGACCTGAATGTGATTGCGCGTCTCGGCCAGGTGCTCGATACCGCGAAAGTTGAACCCGATATGCAGCTTGGCATCGAGAACGGTCTCGCCTTCGCAGATCATATCCAGCTTGTAAGGTTCTTCCAGAGCCGGGTGATAGGGCCCCATGGGAATTTTGTAGCTCATATTTTCTCCTTACTCGCAGCCACAGCGTCGCGCAGGTTCACGCCCATCGTCTCTCCCTGGCGCAGAAGCAGGGGTTCATATTCGCGGCCCGTGAAGTCGATGCCATATTCCTCGTGAATCTCGCGCTCAATCCAGTCCGCAGCCTCTGTGAGATCAAAGATGCTGTCAACGGATTTGCCGGCAAGCTGAAATGAAAAGCCCAGTAATTGGCCATTGAGATCCCAGTGATACTCCAGGCGGAATCCCTCATCCTTGGGAAGCTGATAGGCGGTGATGGTAATGAAGCGCGCATGAATTTCGTTCATTGCCTTCGCCAATTCGCGCACCTTCGCCGCGTCTAACGTGAGCCAATGCACGCCGCCCTTTTCAACCCATGGGCTCGTGATTCCCAGTTTTATAGAAATGCTTTCGAGCGAACTCATTTTGCGCCTCCATTGGCGGGCTTGGCTGCCTGCACTGCTGCAACAGCTGCCGGAACCACGGCCGGCTTGACGGTCTGCTTGCGGGCAACGGTGTAGGATTTTTTCAACGCGCCGGGCGTAAGGTAAATCGGCGGACACTCCGAGTCCTGGCTCAATGCGTGTTCTTTGCAGCCCTCGACGCAACGCCCGCAGAAGGTGCACTGGCCGGGCTCGTAGCTCCACGTGAATTCTCCCTTGCCGGCCTTGAACTCGATGGCGCGCGCCGTGCAACGCATTCTGCAGACTGCGCAACCAGAGCAAAGCGCGGGATCAAAGCGCACCAAGCCCCGGTAATGCTCACTCACAATGGGGCGCGCGGGAAAAAGCATCGTCCGCGAGCCACCCCACAGGTTCTTCCACAGCATGGTCAGAATGTTCATGCTTTAAGCCTCATGAAAAGCGCGGACGCAATCGCCAGTACCGCGAAGATGATAGTGCATTGCCAGTAAAAACGCACCGTTGTATCGATCTGCAAGCGCGCCGTGGCTGCCGCAACCACAGACAAGAGAAGCACCAAGCCAAAGGAGAGCGCGACAAAAACCAGAGCGGCAACCCACCAGAGAGTGACAGCCGGAGCAATCAGCGTGGCAACCAACCCCGTCGCGGCAACCCACTCCAGCCCATGCGAAAGCTCCCACATGGCCAACTCCGGGCCTGCGTACTCGGTCATTGGACCAGAGTAGATCTCCTGCTCAGCGTTAGGCAGCGAGAAGGGATTGAGATGCAGCTTGGCGGGCAGGCAAACCAGGATCGCCACAATGCCCAGCCAACGTAGCGGAGAAGCAGGCAGTTGCGCCAGCGCCGAGAGGCTGAAGGTGTGCTGCGAAGCGGCGATGGAAATGATGGCCAGCAGAAAGACTACGTTGTAGCTGACGCTGAGAACGGCCTCGCGCGCCGAGCCGATCTCGCCGAAGATGGAGCCCGAACTGAAACCCGCCGCAATGATGCACATGGAAGGCAGTTCGAGCAGCGCAAGCAGAAGAATCAAATCGCCCTGGAAGCCGCCCGATGCGGGCAACACCGGCAACAGGCCTACTGCTCCCGCCGCCGCAGAAACCGCAATCAGCGGCCAGGCCTTCATCAGCAGGCCGCCCACGCCTGTGCGCTGAGGAGTGTCTTTGCCCAGCAATTTTATGAAGTCAAAGAACGGCTGCATGAAGGGAGGGCCGATGCGGCCCTGCATCCGCGCCACCGCCTTGCGTTCCACCCAGAGGAAGAACCATGCGGCGGGTACGGCAAAGAGCAAGCCGGGAAAGATAAGCAGGCGCGCTAAGGCAGTAGTCAGGCTGCCCCAAATCTCTGGTGTCATCATGCCTGCACCTCCGTAGAACTGCATGCGCAGCTGACGCAATTTGCTCCAGGGTCACCCACGATCTCAGGCTCGACGTCAGCCACAGGGGGCTTTGAGCCTCGCGCGGCCAGAATCCCCGCAGCCTTGGCAACGCCCAGAATGATGGCATCAGGACGGGGCGGGCATCCGGGTACGAAGACATCCACCGGAATGTGTTTGTGAAGCGGCCCAGCCAGCGTGCGGCTGTCGATGAAGACATTGGTGGTTGCCGGGCACGATCCGATGGCCACCACAGCCTTGGGCCCGAAGACCTGACTGTAGACCGTCTTGATGGCGCCGACGGCGTTGTGCGTGACCGGACCGGTGACGCAGAGAATGTCAGCGTGCCGCGGGCTGCCTTCCAGACGCACACCCAATTGCTCGGCGTCATAGCGCGGTGAGAGAGCAGCCACGATCTCAATATCGCAACCATTGCAACTGCCCGAGTTCATATGAAAGAGCCAAGGGCTGTGGCTGCGGCAATAGCACATCAATTTACTCCAGAGATTCATGGTCTCCCTCCAAGCAGCATTTGCAGCGCATCCGGCCAAGCGCCGCCAGCCAGTACCATCACCACAAGCGCAACGATCACAGCTTTCAATAGGAACGGCTCGTTTGCAGCTTGCGGCGGCGACGGATGCGGATGCGCATCACCCGGCGGTCCCCACCAGATGCGGGTTAAAGCCAAGGTGTACGCGATCAACGCGAAGATCGACGAGAGAATAAAGACCGCCGCCAAGGGCCAGCCGATTTGCACGGCAGTCTCGTAGAGTCTCCAGCGTCCGATGTAGCCGAGTGTTGGCGGCACGCCCAGCATGGCCAACATTCCGAAGAGGAAGCCGAATGTGGCTACAGGGTAGCGAGTTGCTAGACCTGTGTGTTCACCGTCCAACGCGCCGTCTGCCTCGGGACCGGCGAGACAAGCGAAGAGCAGAGCCTTGGCCAGGGCATGAGTAACCGCTGCAAAGACGACACCCTTGGTTCCCAGGGCGTTCATGGAAACTATTCCCAGAAAAAGGAATCCGATATCCTCGACTGTTGAAAGAACCAGCAATCGTTTGAGGCTGCGCTGCGTGAGCATGAGCAGAGCTGCAAGGAACGAGGTAGCAGCAGCCGCGCCCAGAAGGAATCCCTGGGGAGTCAGCAAGCTCGGAGTCGCCTGGGCTTCAATGTAGAGTTCGCCGAAGGCGGCCATGTCGACGACCGCGATAATCAGGCCAAGAACCACAGAGGGCAATTCGTCGGCCAGCGAGAGCAGCCAGAAGAAGAGCGGAATAGCGGCCAGCTTGACGCAAACGCTGGTCAGCAGCAACGCACGTGCCCAATCCGGCTGTCCGTGCTCCAGCATCAGGTCGCTGGAAATCAGCGACCCAGCCGAAATGAGGACAGCCGCAAGATAGGTCAGCTTTGCGGCTTGTGTGCGCGCGCTTTGCCAGACCAGCGCCACCGTCAACAACGCGCCCAGTTCCAGAAGCCCAAGACGAATCCATGGATCGGGAGCGATCAGCCCAGCAATAGCGGCTGTGCCGGCCAGAATCATCAACGGCGCGAGGCGGAGCCATTTCGCGTGAGCTAGAGCTGCCAGAATCAATGCAACTCCGGCCACGGCGCAAGCCAAAACCAGCAGTTGCGGCATCGGAGGCGATTGAAGAGTCTGGACGCCCGCGATTGTTGGAGCAAACCAGTGAACACCCGTCAAAATTGCTGCTGCCAATACAACAACGAGCGCCAATGCGTACCGTTCCATCCAGGAGACGACAACGCCCAGGGCGCGTGAAGCTGCTCGCAAGCCACGCCAGACGCCCAGGTAGACAGCGTCCACATTGGACCAGCGGAAGAACTCATGCCAGTTTTGAAGGAAGATGCTGGAGAAATCGCCGGCCGTGAGCCTTCCCTGCTCCGACAACGGTTCGCCGCCGGTGAAGACGTCTCCACCGGCCAGAGCCGCGCCGCCACCCGCAGCGGCAGGACGCGCAACGTAAGCAATCGCGTAGATCAGCCCGCCGAGAATCAGCGAGACCACCGCCAGCACCAGGCCGCCCATCGTCGAGAAGCTACCCGCACCCACAGACAAGCCAAACCACGACACTTGCACTGCATCAAGCTTCAGGGCAATCAGAATCGGATTGAGCAAGTAGTTGACCGCCAACTGCGGCGCAATGCCCAAAATGACGCTGCCCGCAGCCAGGAATCCCATTCCCCAGACCATCGGTGGCGGTGACTCATGCGCGTCTTTGGTCGCCTTGGTCAGCGGGCCGAGAAAGACGAGGCTGGTAGCTTTGGCGCCGAAAAAGACCGTGCCCAGACTGGCCGCCCAGGCCACCATCGCTGGCACTGCCCATCCTGCCTGCAAGGCAGCCGCATACAGCATCCACTTGCTGGCGAATCCGCTCATCAGCGGAATGCCCATCATGCTGCCCACGCCGATCAGCCACGATAGCGTCGTCTTGGGCATCTTCTGCGCCAGGCCGCCGAGCTGGTTCATGTCGCGCGTGCCCGTGGCGTGCTGCACCGAGCCGGCGGTCAGGAACAACCCCGCCTTGAAAAATCCGTGATTAAGACAATGCAGCAAGCCTGCCGCAATCGCTAAAGGAGTTCCGATGCCGAGGCCCATCATCATGTAGCCAATTTGGCTTACGGTGGAGTATGCCAGCATGCGCTTCAGATCGGTTTGCACCATGGCGTACATCACACCGACGGCCATGGTGACGGTGCCAACCCACATCAGAGATTCATTTCCCCATGCGAACCCTCCGGCCTGCGGCCAGGCGCCGAAGCTGTGCATGCGGGCGGCCAGGTAAACGCCGGCCTTCACATAACAAGCTGCATGCAGAAGTGCGCTGACCGGGGTGGGCGCGGCCATGGCCTCGGGAATCCAGGTATGCAGCGGAACCTGTACGGATTTAGCCACCAGCGCCACCAGCATCAGCACAAAGACGCCGCCGGTGAAGGCTTGCGCCACCTTTGGGTCGGTCCACAGTGCGCTCCCGGTGCGGTGGTAGACCACCAGAATCGCCGCCAGCAGGCCGTAGCCCGCGATGTGGGTCATCAGCAGCACTTTGCGCGCACCGGCGACGGCCTCGCGGTTGGTGTACCAGAAGCCCACCAGGCTGAAGGAGCACAAGCCGACCAGCTCCCAGCAGAGATAGAAAACAAAGAGGTTAGCGCTATAGACCAATCCAACGAAGCCGGCGATGAAGACCAGCATGGAAGCGTAGAAGCGGGTTGCTGCCTTGTCGTGGGCCATGTAGCCGATAGAGTAGAGGAGCACCAGGGCACCCAGGCCTGTCCCCATCAAGGCAAAAAGGACGCTGAGGGCATCTACGTGGAAGACAAGGTTTAGCAGTCCGTCCCAGTGGAAGAAAGTCCGTTCGATTGCCTGCCCGGTCTTGACCGGTCCCACCAGCATGGCCACGGAAGCAACGGCCGGAAGACAGGTGAGAAAGGCCAGAATCCCCTTTGTCCGGGCGTTCAACAGCCGCGCAACGAGGATCTGCAGCGCGGCGCCCAACAGAAGCGAGCACGGCGCAATCAGAATAAGGTTCTCTGCGTTCATGGTTCGATGCTAGATTGCAGATAGGTTTGGGGCTGTGACGAGACTCACCTTCAGGCTTTGGTATCGCAATGTGGGACGCTATTGTGACCGTAACTCCCCTGTTTCACGGGTACACTCTTCACGATTCTGCAGGTCACGGGCGGACGGATCAGCGAAATAGCGTTATATGGAGATTCGATAGCCCCAATCTGGCTACATTTGGACATCACACATCCAAAACTATATATATGTAATATGTTGACGCCGCATCGGCTCTTTGCCTGCATCTCGCTTTGTGTCTTGTTTCTCTCCCCGCAGATTTTTTACGGGCAAGACTCTAAGCAATCGAGTGTCTTAATCTACTTTAGTTTCAAGGGCCAACCCACCCCCTCTAAGGAATTGCTGACCACGCTGGAGCGTCAGGCACGGTGGGACGATGCGGGGTCAGGTGACTTGATTCTTACGGGATCACGCCTCAATCCGTCGGGATTGCGCTTGATCTTCAAGAAGATTGACGAGCAGGTGATGCATGGAGGCCGTGTAGCGACGCGCTATCGCATATATGCCGAAGGCGCTCCTGAGAACAGGGTCTATGCTTTTGGCACTTGGGCGATAGGCAAGGAACTCTCCACCGATATCAGAGATATCTATGTGAATGGACAAGGGTTGTTGATGATTCACGATCCGACGCCCGAGCAGGAACTGAGCTTCAAAGCAGGGGACGATGAGCTCAATGTCATGCCAGTGACCGAGATCGCGGAGCCGGTTCGTTATCTTTTTTCCGGGAGGGATCGGCAATTAATGGTTTACGGCACACTCGTTCCCCATCCAGTGATTTCGGTAGACAAGGGGTGCAGGCTGGAAGTGAGAATTGCCCAGCCGGATGCTAAAGCTGTTCTGATCATTGCCGACCGATTCTCTGCGAAGGCCAAGATTCCATTGGTGTTGGAGTCAGAAGGCGTGTCAGTAAGCGAGATGTTGAATACGAACGCAGATGGCCACGCGGTGATGGCGGTTTTTCCTTATGTGCCCGGCAAGTCCCAGGGAATGCTCAAGGCGAGCGCGGAAGGTCCCGGCTGCCTGCCCTCCGTCATTTTGCCATGGGGCGGGGCGCCTCATGCGGCTTCGACGACTCCGCAACTTGAGCCTCCTAAGGTCGAGGGACCAGCCGCCCCGGCAGCGGCCACAGATTCCAAGCCAGGGAAAACGAAAAAATCTCTCCTTCAAAAGTTGCATAAACCTGTGCAATAAAGGGCGTGACGCGCAAGAAACCTCTACGTCGAAGTAGAGGTTTTAAGGGGTAGGGCGCGCAAGAAAAGGCTCTACGTATAAGTAGAGGTTTTTTGTGCAAAATTGGGTTATTTGGGGTGTAGGGTAACTAGGGTCAGAGATCAAGGATCAGGAACAGGGAACAAAAAGACGGCCAGGGGTGGCCGCAACGGTTAAAATCCCGCCGGATTGCGACTGGATTAAGGGTGGGCCACCGGCCGGATTCAGTCCCGGCCTCGGGCTCCAACGCCATCGGGCGCGGGTATCGTTTCACTATAAACTGGCGATTGTGGATGGGTCTGCAGAAAATCTAAATTCTGCGACAAGTACTTCTGCAAACAATTTTCGCCACAAAGGATTACAAAACGTTTTAGTTTTGCATCAGTACTATCAAAGGCCGAGATACTAATACGAGTAGCTGAAACTTCAACAAGAAACCAATTGTTCGTAACTTTCTTCTGAGACCCACATACATCGCACGCGAATTGTTTGGAGTAAGCCATATGACCGCCTCCTGCATACAATCATCCTTAAAAATCACTCATAGGTTCTGAGCAAATATGCTCAAGATTTGTTGTGAGCAAAACTACACACGTTTGACCCGTCGATCTGTATGGGGTTTGTTAGTTACTCGATTAGCAAGTTTGTATGCTGGGTTGAAACCCTGCATACAAAGCCTGGCCTACCAGCGTACGTGCATCCCAGGCCCAGAAGCGGGACCTGGGATGCGTAGAAACTGCAGAAAAGTGCAAAGTAAAGGGGTTATGAACCCCAAAAGTGTTCCACGTGGAACATATTCATTCTGTTGAGGTTATATCGATGTTTACTACATAATTATCAGCAAGTTTTTGAAAATAAAAAAGTGAAATAGTGAAATAGTGAAATAGTGAAGCTGGGAATAGGGGTCAGTACCCTACGGCGGGCTAAGGGCAGGCTCTGGGCCATTCTCCCTTGCGCCCACTTGATAGTGGGGTTCATTGTGGAATAGACTCCACATATGGAGACCATTCAGATCGTTCTCGACGAGAAACTCCGGATAGCCGCAGATAAGGCGGCGCGGCGGTCCAGGCTGAATCGCTCGCAACTGGTGCGCGAGGCGCTACGCGAGTATTTGCTGCGGCTGGAAATGAAGGCGCGAGAGGGACGCGACCGCGAGGGTTACGCGAAGAAGCCACAGGCACATGGGGAATGGCAGGCATGGGAGAGCGAGGCGACATGGCCGGAGCGATAGCACGGGGAGATGTGCGGCTCTACTCGTTCGCTCAGCCGGACAAGAACAGACCAGTGGTGGTGCTGACGCGCGACAGCGCCATCGGCTATCTTGCGACGGTTACGGTTGCGCCGATCAGTTCCACGATTCGCGGCGTACCTTCCGAGGTTGTGCTGAATACCGAGGATGGGATGAAGGCGCCTTGCGCGGTGAACCTGCACAATGCCGTGACGGTCTCACGGGAGAGGCTTGGCAGGCGGGTGGCAAAGCTGGACTCGGCACGGATGGATGAGATTTGCGCCGCGCTGGCCTTCTCGCTGGGGTGCGCTCCGGCGGGGCACTGATTCGAAGGCGCGCGGGATTACAGAGATGGGATGAGGACACCTGAAAGACGGGATTGATTGTCCGTTGAGATAAATCTTTATCCTTCAATAGGATGGGACTCTGTCAACATTTGCTTGCATTAGGCGCTAAAAAAGCGCAGAATAATGGTAGTTGTACGCAGACGCTAGTCTGCTAAACCCCAGCCTGGGACATAATAGGGTTAGAGCGGGCCGCTTTCAGCGGCCCCCTCGCTTTTTAGGGCCAAAGTACAGTCGCTATCTCCCGGTCTGCGAATCGTTCCCTGGGGAAGATGGTCACGGCCCAGCGTTTCTTGCCAGCGTGTCCGCAGATCAGTACCCGATAGACAGGCTGGACTTCCGTTCCGAAATTCTTAATGTAGGCATCGCCGGGAATGGCGCGTCCCATGGCTTGCCAGTTGGGAACGATCATCGTGGGGCTTTCGATGATCGGGCGCGCCCAACTGAGTTCCTGTGCTCTACGAATCTGAATGCGGCTGGGGTTGAGAGTGATCCGGCCGGAGAGAATCTGTTCGATGGTCATGCGGCGGTTCTTCGGTTCCTTGCCGTATTTGTCCGTCAGCTTGATGAGGTGAACGAAGTCCGTGTCCAGGAAGGTGACTCGGCAGCCTCGTGGGTCCACGATCTCCCTGCCGCAGAGATTTTGGCGATACCAGTTGAAGAGGTCCAGCAGAGTAGTGATGGGGAGAACGGCAGGCGTGCCTTCCGCCCAAGTGGGCGGCGGCAGTGGATCGGGTTTGATGCTGTCGGCCAACGCGGTCTTTCCGTCCGGAAGGACTCCATCATCATAGACGGATTCCGCTTGGACGGAAGAGAACGAAAAGTACCCTCAGGGGTTAAAACCCCTGTCCCGTGGGGCTGCTTGATTGCCGGGGATAAATCCCCGGCCTACCGCTCCCGGCCTGCACGCTTCCCTGCATCCCGGCGGGTTGGGGTTCGAGGATTCCCGGGTCTCCAAAAGCGAGACCTGGGGCACCCGGTCTCCGTAGATTTTCAGCGGTGGGAACGAGTATCAACGAGGGCGGCCCATACACCTTGCGCAGTCATCCTGTAAACTGTTCTCATTGTTATATCTGAAATGAAGGGAGGGTGCACCGTGGGACAGCTAGCAAGGGTGGAATTCAGTTCGATGCACCTGGACTTCAATGGCATTCCCCGCACTCCAATTGTCAAGGCCTCATTCGGTTCTGCCTTAAGACACTACGCCAGCCAAAGGGCGCAATGTCCCCTTCTTTTTGAGGGCGATGCCCTCACAGTGCTCAGAGATATTTCCGCTGACTCCGTTGATTGCGCCATGACTTCCCCGCCCTATTGGGGAAAACGTGAATATGAAAGCGGTGGAATTGGCCTTGAAGGAAACTACCGTGATTTCATCAAGAGCCTAGCTGCGATTATTCTTGAGCTAAAACGTGTACTGAAGCCCGAAGGGTCTTTTTGGCTTAACATTGGAGATACCTATGAAAACAAGTCACTTGTTGGCGTTCCGTGGCGTGTGGCATTCGAATTGATTGACCGCCAAGGATGGATACTTCGGAACAGCGTGATTTGGAACAAGGTCAAGAGCGGGATGGACAACACCAAGGATCGGCTCGGGAATGTCCATGAGAATCTTTTTCACTTCGTCAAGCAGGCCAAAGGCTACTACTACAATGCCGATGCCATACGGTCAAAGCCCCGTGAGGCGAAAATTGTAAACGGTGCGGTTGTTTCTGCTACCGGAGTTTCAGGTATTCGATATAGACGTCAAATCGAACTGTCCACATCTCTGAGCCTTATGGAAAAGGCGAACGCCTTTAAATCGCTGGCACGGATACTCGCGGAGGTTGGTGCGGGAAATATTTCTGACTTCAGAATGATCATTCGCGGGCAACAGCGAACGACCCATTCGGACAGTGAAAAACTCTCCGGTCGTGCCAAGGAATTGCGCGACAAAGGGTTTTATTTCCTGCGTTACCACCCCAATGGGAGCAAGCCCTGTGATGTGTGGGACATCATTCCCGAGGACACGCAGAAGAGGGAATATCACTTCGCTCCATACCCTGTTGATCTGTGTAGAATTCCTATTCTTGCCACTTGCCCAGAAGACGGAATCGTTCTTGACCCATTTTGCGGAACCGGGACGACGCTTCTAGCGGCAGAGAAACTAGGGCGCAAATCTGTGGGAATCGATATTTCTCGCCAGTACCTCGAATCCGTCGAAGAAAGGTGCGAGGCCTTTTTATGAGTTCTGTAGTAGAGCTGTTTGGACAGTCTGCGACTAAGCCGGTGAAGAACTGGAAAACTATCATTCAGAAGCAGCAGTGCCCATTTCTCGCCAAGCGCTGCTACAAGGTGCGGAAAAGCGATCCGCGAACGTCGATTGGCACATGCACAGTTCTTTATGGCCGAGACGCGGAGCCAATCATCATTTGCCCAACTCGACTGATCGAGCGCCGCCAGATTTTCACCGACTGTCTGCATCTGCTCACAACCCACGAACCAGGCAACGAGTTGCATATCGTTCCCGAGGTATCTATCCCCGGGGGTAGCGTTGATTACTTTCTTGTATCAGCCAAGGCGGGAAAGGTTAGGGATTTTGTCGGAATTGAACTTCAGACTCTTGACACAACTGGTACTGTGTGGCCAGAGCGTCAACGTCTTCTCAAGGAACTCGGTGTTTCGCGACGTGACGACGCCGAGAATTCAGACAGTTCATACGGCATGAACTGGAAGATGACAGCTAAAACGATTCTCGTTCAGATGCACCATAAGATTCAGACTTTCGAGCACGTCAATAAAAAGTTGGCTCTTGTCACACAGGATAAATTGCTTGGCTACATGACCAGGGAATTTAACTTTGGCCATCTGAGCAACCCCGCAACAATTGGCGATGCCATGCACTTTCACGCCTACGGTATGGCTAAGGAACGGAATCAGACTTATCATCTCACCCTACGATCCCGTCTCAGCACAGACGCTGACGGCATAGCCCGCTGCCTTGGACTACAGGCCGAGGCCCGCGTTGGACTCGACGAAATCATAAAGGCGCTACAGGCGAAGATTTCACCTGCAACATTGTTTAATCCGGTTTAGTAGAACGCCTCAGGATGTCTTACAATCGTGCCCTCGGACCCGCGACCGTCGCGATTGATTAGCTATGTTTTCCCTTCCACTCGGCGTAGGGGCCTTGGAAGTCTTCGATGCTGTCTTCGTGGAAGACCCAGAGTCTTGTGGCTACTTCATCGATCAGGTCGTGGTCGTGGGTTACTAAGAGGACTGTGCCTTCGTAGCGCTGGAGGGCTATGTTGAGAGCGTTGATGGCTTCGAGGTCTAAGTGATTCGTAGGCTCGTCGAAGATCAGTATGTTGGGCTTGGTTAGGATTAGTTTGCAGAATGCGAGGCGGGCTTGTTCGCCGCCGCTGAGAGCATTGGTTTGCTTGTCGCCTTCTTCGCCGCTGAATAACATCTGACCTAAAATGCCGCGGATATCTTCTACGTGGGCGGCGGGATTCCAGCGATGGAGCCACTCGGCTACGGTGAGGCCGTGTTCGATTGTTGAGCCGACATCTTGCGGGAAGTAACCGATTTGCGCTTCGTGACCCCAGAAGACGGAACCTGAATCAAGAACAAAGTCCTTGTCGGCCAGGCCGGGATAGTTATTGAGCAGGCTCTTGAGGAGAGTGGTTTTGCCGGCGCCGTTACGGCCCATGAGGCAGATTTTTTCGCCGCGCAGGAGGTTGGCGGTGAAGCTGTCGAGGACTTTTTGATCGCCGTAGATTTTGGTGAGGTGCTTGAATTCGAGGACATGCTTGCCGCTGGGGCGGAGCTGGTCGAAACGGATGTAGGGGCGGGCGATGTTGGAGCGGGCGAGGTCGTTGGTTTGCAGGCGCTCAACCTCTTTGCGGCGGTTGGTGACCTGGGAGGAGCGGGTTCCGGCGGAGAAGCGGGCGATGAAGTCGTTGAGCTGGGCGATCTTTTTTTCGCGCTGGGCGTTTTGCGCTTCGAGGGTGGAGCGGATTTGGGTTTTGGCCATCACCATGTCGTCGTAGCCGCCGGTGTAGGTGATGATGGTTTCGTAGTCGATGTCGGCGGTGTGGGTGGTGACGGAGTTGAGGAAGTGGCGGTCGTGGGAGATGGCGATGAGGGTGCCGTCGTAGTTATTCAGAAAATCCTGGAGCCAGTGAATGGATTCGAGATCGAGGTAGTTGGTGGGCTCGTCGAGGAGCAGAGCCTGGGGCTTGCCGAAGAGGGCCTGTGCGAGAAGGACGCGAACTTTTTGGCCGCCCTGGAGCTCGCCCATGAGGCGCTCATGGAGGGACTCAGAAATGTCGAGGCCGTCGAGAAGGACGGCGGCGTCGGACTCGGCGGTGTAGCCGTCTTCGTCGCCGATGACGCCTTCGAGTTCGCCGAGGCGCATTCCGTCGGCGTCTGAGAGCTCGGGCTTGCTGTAGATGCGGTCGCGCTCTTCGAGGGCGGCCCAGAGGGGACGGTTGCCCATGATGACGGTGTCGATGACGCGATAGGCGTCGAAGGCGAACTGGTCCTGGCGGAGAACGCCGAGCTTGCGGGGGCGGACGACGGTTCCCTTCTGGGGGTCGAGCTCGCCGGTGAGGATGCGCATGAAGGTGGTTTTGCCGGAGCCGTTGGGGCCGGTGAGGCCGTAGCGGCGTCCGGGGACAAAGTTGACGCTGACATCCTCGAAGAGGATTTTCGAGCCGTAGCGCATGGTGACGTTGCTGACACTGATCATTCTTATTACTTGCTTCCTGGGTTACAATCCCACCCTAGCCGCAAAAACAAATACGCGGCGAGGGTGGGGCACCCATTTTTTCAATTATCGGGGGCCTGATGGTGATTAAGGTTTAGGGGGCGCACGGGCGCCGGCCCCGGAGAACTGCTGCTCTATCAGTTTCTCATGCGGGGCGGCGGCTGGGGATTGCGACGCTTTTGGGTCTGCTGCGTCTATAGGAATGAGACGGTTTTCTGGCTGGTTAATGGCCCGGGATGCCCGGGGAGAGCAGGAACCGCGGCCAGGTGGCTTGAAAGACACTGGCTAGACTGAATGTTGGTGGATGGAACAATTGCAACGACCATTACAATTGAACAAAATTGAACAAACCAAAACAAGCCAGCCGCTGGCTGGTTATCCCAATGAGGTCAAGAAAGCCATGAAATCACTCTTTGAACGGCTGCGCACGCGCCGCCTTGCATCCATGTTTATCTTGCTTGCCACGCTGTCGGTGGCGATAGTGGCCGGCTCCTTTGCCGCACACGGAGTTCGCGGACAAGAGAAACAGAACGACAGTGCCGACGCCACGCCACTGAAAGTGAACAATTCCACGGTGGCACCCAACCAATTTGTGGAGATTGCCAAGAGGGTTGGGCCGGCGGTGGTGAACATCAACACGCAGACGCTTCCCAAGCAGGCTTCCAATAAGGGCCGGCGCAATTTTCATGGCCGCATCCAGCCGCCGCCGCAGCAACCGGGCGACGACGATCAGGATCAGGACCAGGATCAGCAGCAGCAGGGTCAGATTCCAAAAAACTGGGATGATTTATTCCGATTTTTCGGCGGGCAGATGCCCGACATGGATGGCGGGGAGAACAGCCAGGTTCGCGAATCACTGGGCTCGGGCTTCATCGTCGATCCCAAGGGCTACATCATTACCAATTATCACGTGGTGGAGAAGGCCGACAAGATCTATGTCAAGCTATCGACGGACCCGGACAATGCAGATGAGGGCCGACCAGCGCGGGTGATTGGGTTTGATAAGGCTACGGATCTGGCGGTGATCAAGATCGAGACCAGCACACCACTGCCGACCGTGAAGCTGGGCAACTCCGACACGGCGCAGGTGGGCGACTGGGTGGAAGCTATCGGCAGCCCCTTTGCGCTGGCGCAGACCGTAACGGCGGGCATCATCTCGGCCAAGAACCGGACCATTCAGCCGGGTGCGAACGGCCAGTTTCAGCACTTTATCCAGACGGACGCGGCGATTAATCCGGGCAACTCCGGCGGACCGCTGCTGAATATGAACGGCGAAGTGATCGGCGTAAACACAGCGATCTTCACGCAGTCGGGCGGCTACCAGGGTCTTGGATTTGCAATGCCATCCAACACCGTGGTGGATATTTACAACGACCTGATCGGGAGCAGCCACAAGGTGACGCGCGGCTCGATCGGAATCATCTTCAGACAAGGGCTATCGACCTCCGTCAATCGCATGTATAACTTCAAAAACGGCGTAGTGGTGCAGAAGATCCAGCCGGGCGGGCCTGCGGATAAGGCCGGCCTCAAGTCGGGCGACATCATCCTGACCCTTGATGGACGCTCGATCAAGGACGGCGACGACCTGGTCAACGAGATCGCCAGCCGCAGGCCGGGCTCGAGCATCCGACTGGGCTACCTGCGGGACGACAAGCAGGCTGACGCGACGGTTACCATCGGCGACCGCGACAAGGTCTTTGCCGAATTGGGTGAACAGCAGGCTGAAACCAACTCGGTGGAGAAAGGCGACGCAGGCGAAGTCAAGCTGGGCGTGGTGGTCCGCGAGATTCCGCCGTCCGTAGCGGCCAAACTGCACAGCCCCGGCGTGATGATTCAAGCGGTGCGCACCGGCTCGTTCGCCGACCTGCAAGGGTTGGAGCCGGGCCTGGTGATCATCCGGCTCAACAAGCAGCCCACGAGCACCAAGGAGCAGTTCAATGCCGTGGCGAGCAAAATCAAAACGGGTGACGACGTTGTCTTTGAAATTGTGGACCCGAACCATCCTGACGACGGCGTCAACCTGATCGGCGGAACGCTGCAGTAGCGATTGAAAGGGCGCCAGAGGCGGATCCGCGCTTCCGGCGCCCTTATTCCGCAACCTTTCGAATTCCCGAGGCCAAATCGAGTTTCCTCTTGCTGTAATACGGGAAAACTCGATAAACTTTCGATGTACTGTTGGGCGAGAAATTGTAGACCCAGAGGTGAACCCGCGTGCTGACTCTTCGAGCAAGCCTGGCGTTAGCAATGTTCACGGCCCTGGCCGCGCCACCGGCATTTGGAACTACCGCGCCACATGCTTCCAACGGCAAGCCCGCAACGCATACTGCACAGGCGCACACTGCACGGACGCACGGAACCCCAGCGCACGGAAGCCGCAAGGGAAAATCCAGAGCTCGCCGCCCACGCGGCCAACAGGCCATGGAGCCGGGCCGGATCACAGAGATTCAGCAGGCCCTCATCCGCGAGCATTATCTTTCCGGCGAGGCCAACGGCCAGTGGGACGAGAGAAGCAAGGCGGCGATGCAGAAGTATCAGGCCGACCAGGGTTGGCAGACGAAACTTATGCCCGACGCCCGGGCAATCAAGAAGCTCGGCCTCGGCCCCGATTATTCCAACGCAATCAATGCCAAGAACGCTACCTTCGCAGAACCGCCGCCAGCCAGCACAATTCCTCCGGCAATATCGGATGGTTTTGCGGAGGCCGCGGGCGTAAAAAAATAGATCTTCTCTTTGGTTCTTGGCATGAACCTTGATATGAGAATTCCGGGCATCAGATCATACATGACTCGAGCAGGCGTGGCCTTTTCATTGGTCTTTGTTCTGTTTTTCGTGATTACCACGGTACCCGCGAACTGCCAAAAAGCGGCGCAGAAGCCCGACAAGTTCCCACTCTGGAACTTCGACGAAGTAAATCACTCTTGCCGCGCAAAGGGCCGCTTACAAGACAAAGACTACTGCGAATCGAAGATGATGGATCAGATCCTCGCGCAGGGGAAGAATGCGATCCCGATCCTCATCTCCCAACTCACCGACACCCGAAAATCGAAGGAACCAATCTTCGATTTCTGGGGGCCGATGACTGTTGGCGACGTGGCATACAGCGTCCTAATGGACCTTTTTCTGGACTCCGACTGGAAGACGCGTACAATGCCTGGACTTAAACAAATTGATTATGATTGTGGCGCTTCTGCAGAGCAATGTTACCAGCAGTTACTGGAAAAGCATGGAAGGAAATTTATTCAGAATCAATGGCTCGCCGCGTGGAACGCAAATAAGGATCGAATCTACTGGGATGAAAAAGATCGCTGCTTCCGGGTCTCCGCAAAGATCGATAAACGGTAACTTCCGCGAGCACGATAGCTCTAACGGCTAATAAGATCATCGTGATCTCTCGCCCTAACCGCAAAAGTTACATAAAGCAGGTTCTTCGACTCCGCTACGCTTCGCTCAGGATGACAGCGGCGAGGGTGAGGCACCCAGGCTGAAGAATACTTCAGGACCTAAAGGTCCGTGCTTCTTGTACTCCGAATGTCAGGGCTGAAGCCCTGACCTACCAACATCCCCGCTTCATAAACGGAACTAAGGCATTCCCTTCAGCAGAAACTCGTATCGTGGGCGGAAGGCGTCCGGGCCGGAGGTGATGGTGCTGTCGAGGTGAATAAGCGTGTCATCCTTGCCGTAGATGGGCCACGGTGGAAGGCCCTCGCCGTTGGGGTCGCCGGTGCGAGCGAAGTTGGTCCAGTAGCTCATCATCTGCTCACTTAATTTGCGGTCCTCGGGGCGGATGGTTTCGCCGGGGCGTGTATCGAGCGTGCCGAAGACGTACTCGATCTCATCGGAATGGAAGGCGAAGGACTCGGGGTGAAACTTGCTGGGCAAGGCCGCCAGATCGAAGCGATAGCGATAAACGGGCGAATCGCCTGTTTTCCGATGCGCCTCGATCCACTTCCATGTATCGAAGGCGATGAAGTCGTCACCGGCGTAGTCGATGGCCGAACGGGTGGCTTGCTCATCGGTCGAGCCGGGATAGAGACGGAGAAATTCCCCGGAGCGCGTGTTGAAATTTTGTACGGCCAGAGTCTTCCATTTCTCTGTCGTCATGCCTTGGCCCAACGAAGTGCTCTCGTCGCGATTCCAACCAGCTAACAGAGGCACATGTGCCTGACAGCCGTCGGCGAAGGTTAAGGGAACCGGCTCGGTGAGAAGGCGGCCATCAATGACCGAGTCAAAGTGAATGCCTTTGGCCGCATCGAGGAGCCTGGCGGTGGGAACGGCGCGAAGTTCTGAGAGCGATGCGACGCCCAGCGAAGCTACCCACTTGCTGTCTTTCACCTCTTGCGCTTCCAGGGAGTCGGACGGCAGCAAGTTCTCAAAGGCCGCGCCACTTTCTCCGATGGCCTTGTGAAACAGGCCCTGGGCCAGGGGCGACGCCATCAGCGAGCTGACCGCATAGGAGCCGGAACTCTCACCAAAGATGGTTACATTGTCAGGATCGCCGCCAAAATTGCGGATGTTTGCCTTGACCCATTGGAGGGCGGCTACCATGTCGTAGACGCCATAGTTGCCGGCTGTGCCGTTGCCCTCTTTGGCCAGATCAGCCGTGGCGAGAAAACCAAAGACGCCCAGGCGGTAGTTGATGGTGACCAGCACCACGTTCTTGAGAGGCAGAAAATCGCCGTTGTGGCGCGGCTCCGAGCCGGCTCCGGCATCGTATCCGCCGCCGTGAATCCAGAACATGACGGGAAGCTTGCTGCTGGCATTGCTGATGGCGGGCGCGTAGACGTTGAGGAAAAGGCAGTCTTCGCTGGGGCCGCTGTCGAGAAAGGTAGTATCAATGAAAACTTGATTCTGAGCGCAGTGCGCGCCAAAGCGAGTGGCGTCGCGCTCGCCCTTCCACTTAACCGGCGACTCGGGCACATGCCAGCGCAGAGCGCCCACCGGTGGCGCAGCATAGGGCAGGCCGAGAAATGCCTTGACTTTGCCGTCGTTGATGGTCGTGCCGCGGACCTTGCCTTGCGCGGTCCTTACCGTCAGGGAGACGGCATGGGCTGTCGCGGAGACACCGAGCGCAACGGTAGCTATTGCCAGTACTGATGCTGCTTTCGTTCCTATTTGCATTGGAAAAAGTCCCCGCACAACACCATAGCAGGACGGACAGAGTATTGGGCGAGTATCAAGAGATGCGATGTCCTCGAAGCAGTATGCTATGGGCGGTCATTGCCGCCGCAGGATCAGCACTGCTCTTTCCTGATCTTCAAGGAACTCTGCAATCCGAATTGCCTGACCTCGGATCAGGTCTTCGGCTACCGCGGTCGGATAATCGCAGCCGCGCAGCCAAATCACTTTGGGAGGAGGCCCGAGCGTCGTGGCCAGTTCATAGAAATCGGCATCCGCCGTGACAATGGAATAGCCGTTGGTTTTGGCGTATTCCCATACAGTCGAGTCCGGAGCCTAAAGAAGTCCTTCAGTGCTGACGTGCGCGGAATCCGCAAAAAGGTCTGCAATGCGCCGGACGAGCCGACGGGAGAGATTCTCATCCAGCAACAGCCTCACAGCGCGACACGCCGTCCCACGCGCGTGGCGTACTCGAAGATGGCCGGAAAATCGGCCGATTCCAACTCAGGATAGTCGGCGAGAATCTGCTCCTCATTCATTCCGGCCGCCAGCCAACCCAGCACGTCCCAAACCGTGATGCGCAAACCCCGGACGCACGGCTGGCCCGACCGCTTCCCAGGCTCGATTGTGATGCGGCTCTCTACCATGGCAGTCTCCAAATAAATCATACCGCTATCGGAGGAAATCAAGCTACTTCTGGCGTGAACTGTTCAGCGATTCGCTCACGGAAAGACTAGCCGGGTCAACCGAAAAGTAACGCGACAACGGCTCTCACTTCCCGATGACATCGAAGGTTGCGGTAATTGTTTTGGGCGGCATGCAGGCGTTGTTCTCGCAAGCCTGATAGCGAAGCGTGGCTTCGACCAAGTGGTCGCCGGGCGCGGCCACAATGCGCGCCTGCAGGATGAACTCGCCGGAGTAGACGCTGAGCTTTGTGGTGGGGTCAAGGGGGAGCGTAAAGTCCGTGCCGGGCGGGTAGACTACTCCATCAAGGCGCACACCGGAGCCGGGTGGAATCGAGATAGCGGTGGGGATAAGTTCGTCTTGCCTGGGCGTGTGGGAGTTGATGTGCAGCCCGGGCGCGATGCTGAAGTGCAGGTTGATTTTGGTTGGCTTGGCGGCGGGAACGGTGACCTGCTCGGGATAGAGAAATACGACGGCGGGCTTTGAAGCCGGGCGCGGGGCGTCATTGAAGAGCGGCCGCTGTGCATGAACGAGCGCAGAGGCCAAGACGAGAGCCGCGGCGATGGCAATTTTTATTTTTCGGGTAATCATGATTCTTTCCTCTTGCTTGCGAGTCATTGCGCTACTTCACAAGCCCCAACGCTTTTTTGATATTCCTTTCGATTTCATTCTTTGAGGTTATACCCATTTGCGCGGCTACTACGGTGCCGTTGCTGTCCACAAATAAGGAGGTGGGCAGGGCGTCGAGGCCGCCGTAAGAATCGCTGATGGAATCGCCGTCAATCAACACCGGATAAGGCATGTGCGTGCGCTGAACAAAGCGCGCAATCTCCTGCTTTTCGCTGCTGAACTTTTTGGGGTCATTGCGGTCGATATCGTCGGCGGAGATGGCCAGCACTTCGAAGCCCTGCGCAGCGTATTGGTTGCGCAGATCGATGAGCCAGGGGGTCTCGACTTTGCATGGAGCACACCAGGTAGCCCAGAAGTTGATGGCGAGCGCATGGCCCTTGAAGCTGGCCAGCGAGACTTTATTGCCGCTGAGATCTTCGAGGGTAAAGGGGGGCGCGGGCTTGCCCTGAAGCGGGGAGAGATATTGCGGCTCACCGCCTGCGTCGAGAACCATCTCACCCTGCGCAGCCGAGGCCCGCAGCCGCTCTGCGGCCTGATGGCGGTACTCCCAGTTGGCCCAGCCTGCCCAGGCAAAAGCGGCCAGAATGAAGAGAACGGCGTTGATGACGAGGGTGTTACGCTTCACGGGGATTAGCCTCACAAGCTTATTGTACAAAGGAGCGCGGACACATTGCCGAAGCTTTGAATAATGCGGGTTAGCTTCCGTTTCACGGAATTAGCGAGTTAGCTGCTCCTCATATGTAGGCAAAAACTGATACCATCAATAACCGATGAGTGAGCAAGGGAAACAGCCTCGTTTAACGAATAGTGATTCTGGCCGGGCACCCACGCCCGCGGTTCTGGTGCGCACCGAGGCGGCTGCGCTGGAGGCGCTGGCGGCGCGGCTGGAGGGGCCGATGGCTGCGGCTTTTGACCGGGCCGTCGAGCTGATTTTGCGTTGCGGCGAGGAGCGCGGCCGGGTGGTGGTTACGGGGATGGGCAAGAGCGGGATCATCGCGCAGAAGATCGCTGCAACGCTCAGCTCCACCGGTAGCCCTGCCCTGTTTCTGCATCCCGCCGAGGCGGTGCATGGCGACCTGGGCGTGCTGATGGCGGGCGACGTAGTGGTAGCGTTGTCGGCCAGCGGCGAAACGGAGGAGATTTTACGGCTGCTGGCCACACTGAAGCGTAAAGGCGACTCTCTGATCAGCTTCTGCTGCAATTTGAACTCGACGCTGGCCAGGGCCAGCGATGTGGCTCTGGATTGCGGCGTGGATCGCGAGGCCTGCGGGCTGAATCTTGCGCCGACGGCTTCGACCACGACCATGCTGGCGTTGGGTGACGCGCTGGCGGTTGCGGTGAGCGTGCGCAAGGGATTCCGCGCGGAGGATTTTGCGGAGTTGCACCCCGGCGGCAAGCTGGGTAAGCGGCTGGCCAAGGTCCGCGAGTTGATGCACGCGGGCGATGCGGTGCCCTCGGTCGCTCCCTCGACGGCGATGACGGATGTAATCTACGAGATGTCGTCGAAGAAGCTGGGCATCACGACGGTGCAGGAGCGGGGACGGCTGCGGGGCGTGATCAGCGACGGCGATCTGCGGAGATTGCTGGAGCGCGAGGGTGGAGCGGCGCTGAGCAAGACGGCCGGCGAGGCGATGAACGAGCATCCGCGGACGATTGCGGCGGAGGAGCTGGCGGCCACCGCGCTGGCGATTCTGGAGGAGCGCAAGATTACTTCGCTAGTGGTGGTGGATGCCACAGGGACCGTGGAAGGCGTATTGCATCTGCACGATTTGTGGGGAGTGGAATTGATTTAGACGCAGTTCTCAGTTCTCAGTAATCAGTAATCAGAGCGGATTGAGGAGGATCAATGCCCATTACGTTTAGGCCAATCTCATACGAGAAAGATCTCAACGGTAAACAGAAAGAAGCTTATAACCTTCAGAAAGCCTCAGCGGTTTTGGCCGATTTAGGATTTGTGACTATTCGGATGACCAGTGATTGGGGAGGCGCTGATTTTATCGCACAACACCTCAATGGAACCTTTCTGAAAGTCCAACTCAAGAGCCGATTGACGTTTTCAAAAAAGTATCTCGGTCAGAGTTTGTATGTTTGCTTTGGAGAGCGGAATCCGGATCGCTGGTACTTATATCCGCATGATGAAATGTTGAAATTAAATTTAAACAAGAGATACATTGGGAAGAAGTTTTGGGACGGACATAAAGACTACTCCAATCCCAAACCATCAAAAGGGCAAAGGGTGCTACTTGACCAGTATCAATTGAAGCCTGGGAAATCGCTATCCCTTTGAACGAACTGCTCTCATCAATAGCGACCATGCGCAACACGGGCACCGTTGATCTGGCGGAAGCTCGTTGAGAATCGTTGCTATCGCGACTTACTTTTTCTGAGCACTTTCCTCGCGGAATTTTGCTAACACCTGCAAATAGGCGCGGGCGGTTTCGGTAATCGTCTCGGGGGTTCCGGCGTCGATGGCGGCCAGGTTGACCAGGTCGCTGCCCACGCCCAGAGCGCGCGCTCCAGCGCGGAGAAACGACTCCGCGGTTGCCAGGGTGACGCCGCCGGTGGGGATGAGCTTGAGATGCGGAAAGGGCGCGAGAAGCGCCTTCAGATAGCTGGCTCCGCCCACGGCTGAACAGGGGAAGATTTTGACATAGTCCGCGCCTGCGCGGGAGGCGGTGATGGCCTCGGTGGGCGTGAGCGCGCCGGGAATGGAGAGTTTTTTTCTGGCCTTGGTGACGGCGACGACTTCTGGATGAAAGCTGGGGCTAACGATGAATTCCGCACCGGCATCGATGGTGGCCTCGGCTTCAACGGCGGTGGTGACGGTGCCGGCGCCAAGTAGGAGGGTGGCTCCATATTCCTTTTTGAGTTCCTTGAGAAGATCGATTGCGCCGGGGACGGTCATGGTGACTTCAACGACAGTAACTCCGCCGGCGAGCATGGCCTTGACGACGGCGTGCGCCTGGGCGGCATTGCGGGCGCGCAGGACGGGAATCAGGCCAACACGTTCGATGATTTGCGCTGTGGTTTCGGACATTTTGTTCCTCTCCTTATGCGCCACAGGCCGCCCAAAGGCAGTGTGCGGCTGCAGCATGTAATCTTCATCCACGAGCGATTTTGCGCCTGGACCACCAAAGGAACCATACCAGGGCAACTTGTAACGCAATCACGACTACGACCACAAGGTAGTCGTAAGTGCTGAGCGGAGCTGGGGTCATCCTGAACGACACCTCACCGGGCCCTGTTTCCCATACATCGGTTGCCACCATCGGAGGTCCGTGTTTCCACAATTGCCATGCGATGTAAGTTTCGCAGAAAACGAGGAGGCTCAGAAAAACCTTTGCTGCCCTTCGAGACCATCGCATATCTTATCCTCCTCTTTCTGGTCAGGTGGACTATCGGGCGATGCGCGCGGAGCCGCCTTTGACGATGCGTTCAACTTCGGCGAGCGTGGCCATGCTGGTGTCGCCGGGGGTGGTCATGGCAAGCGCGCCGTGAGCTACGCCGCAGCGGACGGCCCATTCTATGGGTTTGCCGGTGAGCAAGCCGTAGATGAGGCCGGAGGCAAAGCTGTCGCCACCACCGACGCGGTCGCAGATTTCGATGTCGCGCTGGGGGACGTGTACGATCTGGTCCTGATAGATGGCGATGGCGCCCCATCCGTTGCGGCTGGCGCTGTGCGCGGTTCGCAGGGTTGATGCGATGAGCTTGAGATTCGGGTATGCCGCGGCGACCTCGCGAAGCATCTCTTCGTAACCGGCGATGGGCAGCTCGGCAAAGTCTTCGCTGACTCCTTTGATTTTGACGCCGAGCATAGCGGAGAAATCTTCTTCGTTGCCCAGCAGCAGATCGACCTTGCGAACCAGCTCGCGATTGACTTCCTGGGCACGGGCTTTGCCGCCGATGGATTTCCAAAGAGAGTCGCGGAAGTTGAGGTCATAGGAGACGGGAGTTCCGTGGCTTCGGGCAGCATCCATGGCTTCGGCAGCGACCTCGGCAGCGGAGGCGGAGAGGGCGGCGAAGATGCCGCCTGTGTGCAGCCAGCGCGAGCCGGCGCTATCGCCGAATATGGCTTCCCAGTCGAAGTCTCCGGGCTTGACCTGGCTGATGGCGGTGTGGCCGCGATCCGAGCAGCCGACGGCCGCGCGCACGCCGAAGCCTCGCTCAGTAAAGTTGAGACCGTTGCGCACCTGGCGGCCGACGCCATCGTAAGGCACCCACTTGAGCAGGGAGGTATCGACGCCGCCTTGCAGGATCAGGTCTTCGACCAGACGGCCAACGGGATTCTCGGCCAGGGCTGTGGCGATGGCTGTGCGCAGGCCAAAACAGCGGCGAAGACCGCGGGCCACGTTGTATTCGCCGCCGCCCTCCCAGACCTGGAAGTGGCGGGTGGTGTGAATGCGGCCCTCACCGGGATCGAGGCGGAGCATAACTTCGCCGAGGCTCAGGCAGTCCCAGCGGCGGGGAGAGTCGAGAATGAGAAGTTTTTCCATATACTTTTCAGGGGCTTTCAATAACACTGTAACGCATTGCGGCGAGGAGAGTCAGCGGGGCTAATTTGGAAAATGTGCGCAAGCATGGGAGGTGTGCGGGTAGAGCAGTTAGGATACTGCCATGCGATCTTTTGTTCTGCGAGCCGTTTTGTGCGGGCTGCTGGTTATTGGCGTGGGAACCGCAGCTTCACTTTTTGCCCAGACCACGCAACAGACGACAAGTAAAGCGGGTACGCCAGCCGTTGCACCTGCGGCCGCGCCGAAGCCTGCGGCGAAGCCGTCTGACGCGAATCTTCCTGCGCCCACACGCGCGGATATACTGCGCGGAGCCTACGGGCCCTATCGCGCCAACAACAAGCTGCTCTATTACCATCTGGACATTCGCGTCGATCCAGAGAAGCAGACTATCAGCGGTAAGAACACCATCCGTTTCAGGATGCTGAAGGATGGCACGCGCATCCAACTTGATTTGTTCGAAACTCTGAAGGTAGACAAAATTTTGTATGGCGAGACGCCACTCGAATACGAGCGCGACTCAGGCGCGGTCTTTATCGACTTTCCGCAGACACTGCGCGCAGGGCAAGTTTATTCCATTGATTTTTATTACTCCGGCCATCCGGAGGAGACGGGGCGCTTCGGCGGCATGACCTTCAAGAAGGATCCGGCGGGAAGAGTGTGGATTAACACCGCCTGCGAGGAGACCGGGGCCAGCATGTGGTGGCCCAACAAAGACCAGTGGCGCGACGAGGTCGAGAGCATGGACATCAGCGTCGCCATTCCCAATGGCCTGGTGGATGTGTCGAACGGCAAGTTCATGGCGAAGACTGATCTGGGCGACGGCTACACGCGCTGGGACTGGAAGGTGCATTATCCGATTAATAACTACGATGTTTCGCTGAATATCGGGAGTTATGTTCACTTTGCGGACCAGTTAGGTGACTTAGCCTTGGATTTTTATGTGCTGCCGGAGGATCTGGAGAAGGCGAAGGTGCAATTCGCACAAGCCAAGGGGATGTTAGAGGCATATCAGCATTACTTTGGCGAGTATCCCTTTGTGAAGGATGGATACAAGCTGATTGAAGCGCCCTACGCAGGAATGGAACATCAGAGTGCGGTGACTTACGGCAACTTATTCAAGAACGGCTACCTGGGGCGCGACTGGACGGGCGTGGGCATCAGCCTGCGCTTCGACTTCATCATCATTCATGAGAGCGGGCACGAGTGGTTCGGCAACAGCATCACGGCGGCAGACCCGGCGGATATGTGGATTCACGAGGGCTGGACGACGTATCTTGAAAGCCTGTATGTGGAGTACCGCTGGGGCAAGGAGGACGCGATCAAATACCTGAACGGCGACAAGGCTAAGGTGAAGAATCTGCGGCCGATTATCGCCGAGAGGGGCGTGAATGCAGAGCCGGATCAGGACCAGTACTTCAAGGGCGCGCTGATGCTGAACACACTACGCAGCGTGGTGAATGACGACGCGAAGTGGTGGGCGCTGCTGCACGGCTTCTATCAGCACTTCAAGTATCAGAATATTCTGACGGAAGACGTGGTGAGTTACTTCAACCTGCACACCGGGATGAACTTGACATTGATTTTCGATCAGTATTTAAGACATGCGCAGATTCCGCGGCTGGAGTTGTTGTTCGGTGAGGAGCCGGGATTAGTGATGTATAAGTGGCGAGCCGATGAGGAGAAGTTCGCGATGCCGGTGCGCGTCGGGACACCGGGGCACTGGCAGATCATTCATCCGACGACTAAGTGGCAATGGATGAAGACGCCTCTGACGAAGGATGAGTTTCAGGTGGCGTCAGAGCTTTATTACGTGGACGTGAACAAGCAGTAGAGAGCGGGTTGCGTGCAGAAGTGGCTGATTGACAATTTGACTATTGAGGTTTTCGATATCCCACCCTTTCGCACAGAACGCGAAAGGATGGGGCACCCAGCATTTGTGAATGGTGTGGTTTCAGTACTACTCACCCTGCGCTCTTGACGCGGACCACGGTGATCTTGGCGAAGCCCTCTTCAAAGACCGGGGGCTTGAGCCTTTCGGCCATCTTGCGCATTACGTCTTCGCTGACCGAGCGGTCGCGCTGGCTGTTGCGCTCCAGGCAGACCTCCAGCGGCACGTCGAAGAAGACTGCCTGCACCTCGTAGCCGAAGCTCTGGGACATCTTGATCCACTGGCGGCGCTCATGGACGGAGAGGTTGGTGGCGTCCACGTAGTTCCAGGGCATGCGGGCGATGAGCCGGGCGCGCAGAAGCGAGCGCAGGGTGGAAAAGACCAGCCCCTGGTAGCGCTGCTCCTCGACATCGTCGAAGAGGATGTTGCGCAGCAGGTCGCTGGAGAGCGGGGTGACGCCACGGCGGCGAAACCATGTGGTTTTTCCGGAGCCGGGCAGTCCAATGGCCAGCACCACATAGCCCTTGGGGGCCTGGGGTGAGCGCCCGGCCACCTCCGGCTCAGGCGGCGCATGGGAGGGTATCTCCGGCTGGGTTTCGAGCTCGAAACGCCCGGAGCCGGCTGGCTCATTCCACTCCTGCCGGGTGGGTTGCTGCTGTTTGACGGGCGATAGGGGTCTTGGGGACCGGTCTGGCCTAGCGGGACGTGGCTGCGAATTTGCCGCAGGAACCTCGTCCGGATAGAGCGGGACCAGTGGTCGCAGTTGATTCGAGGGAAGTTCCTGGCCGATTTTGCCGGTGGATTCAGAGGTATTGGGGGTGCGTCGGGAACGTTTTCTCATGCCGCCTTCAACACGTACTACTACGGGGATACCATACTTGCCGCAGGCGCTGCAAATATTGTGCACTGTGTCACATACAATCCTATATCGGGAACAGCATACTGTGGATGAGGGAAATCTGCGCAAATGGGGAAGAAATGCGTTTTGTTTCGTCTCCACTGACCTGCAATAATACAATCAAGAGTTTGGTGGAATTGCATGCCGGGCGGAATTGAACCGCCGGATCAGGGCAAGTTCGAACCAGATAAAACCACAGCCTCACCGACTACGAAGGAGAAGACAGACATGGCAGTTAAGGTTGGAATCAACGGCTTCGGCCGCATTGGCCGCAATGTTTTACGCGCCGCACTGGGCAATCCTGAGATCGATTTTGTGGCGGTTAACGACTTGACCAGCCCGGCAACGCTGGCTCACCTGCTCAAGTACGACTCGATTCTGGGCAATCTGAAGAACGATATCAAGGCGGGTGACGATTTTATCTCCGTCGACGGTAAGAAGATCAAGGTCTTCGCGGAGAAGGATCCGGCCAAGCTGCCCTGGGCTGAAGTGGGCGCGCAGATTGTGCTCGAGTCAACGGGACGCTTTACGGACGCCACGGACGCGCGCAAGCATCTGGGAACAACTGTGAAGAAGGTCATCATCTCCGCTCCAGCGAAGAACGAAGATATGACCATTGTGCTGGGCGTCAATCAGAACAAGTATGATCCGGCCAAGCACCACATTCTTTCTAACGCCAGTTGCACTACTAACTGCCTGGCGCCGGTGGTCAAGGTCATTCTGGAAACCTGCGGCATCGTCAGCGGCATCATGACCACCATCCATAGCTACACCAACGACCAGGTCATTCTGGACTTTCCGCACAAGGACCTGCGCCGGGCCCGGGCTGCTGCATTGAGCATGATTCCCACCTCGACGGGTGCAGCCAAGGCTCTCAAGCTGGTGATTCCGGAGAGTGCCGGCAAGCTGGACGGATTCGCCATTCGCGTCCCTACACCGAACGTCTCGCTCGTCGATCTGACCTTCATCGCCGAGAAGCCCATCACGGCCGAAGCATTGAATGCCGCCTTCACGAAGGCTTCCGAGGGCGAATTGAAGGGCATTCTAGGCGTTGACTCCAACCTGCTGGTCAGCTGCGACTACAAGGGGAACCCGCTCTCGTCCATCGTCGATCTGCCGTTGACCAAGGTTGTCGGCCAGAGCGTGAAGGTGCTGAGCTGGTACGACAACGAGTGGGCCTACTCCTGCCGCGTCGTTGATCTGTTCAGCTTTTTGGCCAAGAAGGGTCTGTAAACTTCCCGGAACAGCGCGCCGGAGCTCTCTGCTTCGGCGCGCAATCCTCCACCAGCCATGCGCAAAAATATCAGTGGCACATCTCCCTACGAACCCATTATCGGATTCTCCCGCGCGGTGCGCGTGGGGAACTTCGTTCACTTGTCCGGCACAGGCCCGGTGGGCGCGGAAGACGAGGACGCTGCAGGACAGACACGCCGCATCTTCGAGATTGCCGCTGCGGCGCTTGCCCAGGCAGGGGCCAGCTTCGAAGATGTGGTGCGCACCCGCATGTACCTGACCCGCGCCGAGGACTGGGAGGCGGTGGGCCGCGTGCATGGCGAATTCTTTTCTCAGATTCGCCCAGCGGCTACTATGGTGGTGGTCGCTCAACTACTCAACCCAGCCTGGCGTGTTGAAATAGAGATGGATGCCGTGGTTGCCGGTTTGAAGTATTGAACCGCGTGGCTCTAAAATTGCTTAGTAACAGAACTTTAAGGAAGGCACGGTACCATGCCCAAGCTCACGATTCGCGACATTGATCTGACCAATAAGAGGTTGTTTATCCGCGTTGATTTTAATGTGCCTCTGACCGAAGACGGCTCGACCATTACAGACGACACCCGCATCGTGGCCACGCTGCCCACCATCGAGTACGCCCTGCGGCGCAAGGCCAAGGTGATTCTGGCCTCGCACCTGGGCCGCCCCAAGGGCAAGCCGAATATGAAGTACTCGCTGCGCCCGGTGGTTGACCGGCTGCGCACTCTGCTGGGCAAGGCACTGGGCGAGGAGGTCAACGTGGCCTTCGCGCCCGACTGCATCGGCGAAGTGACCACCACGATGGCGCGGCAGCTTGAATCCGGCCAGGTGTTGTTGCTGGAGAACCTGCGCTTCCACGCCGAGGAGGAAGCCAACGATCCGGCGTTCTCCAAGGAGTTGGCCTCGCTGGCCGATGTGTACGTCAACGACGCCTTCGGAAGCGCGCACCGCGCCCACGCATCGACGGAAGGGATTACGCATTTTCTCAAGCCCGCCGTTGCCGGCCTGCTGATGGAAAAAGAGATTACCTATCTCGGCAAGGCGTTGGAATCGCCCGAGAAGCCTTTTGTGGCTATCATCGGCGGCTCCAAAATCTCCGGCAAGATTGACGTCATCAGCAACCTGCTCGACAAGGTCGATACGCTGGTGATCGTCGGCGGTATGGCTTATACCTTTGAGCGCGCACTGGGCGTGACGACAGGCAAGTCGCTGGTTGAGGAAGACAAGATCGAGATGGCCAAAGCGGCCCTCAACAAGGCCAAGGCAAAGGGCGTCAAGCTGCTGCTGCCGGTGGATAACATTTTGGCGGATAACTTTGCCGCCGACGCCAAGACTCAGGTGTGGGATTGCTCGAAAAACTTTCCCGCTGACTGGCAGGGTCTGGACATCGGACCCAAGTCGATTGCGGCGATTGAGGAAGTGGTATCGACGGCGCGCACGATTGTTTGGAATGGACCAGCCGGCGTCTTCGAGTTTCCGCGCTTTGCGGTGGGCACCAACGCTATCGCCAAGGCGGTCGCAGCCAACCGCGCGGCCACGTCTATCATTGGCGGCGGCGACTCGGTCTCGGCCATCAACCAGGCCGGGGTAGCCGACCAGATTACGCATATCTCGACGGGCGGCGGAGCGTCTCTGGAGTTTCTTGAAGGCAAGAAGCTGCCCGGCGTAGAGGCGTTGACGGATAAATAGCACCTGCGGTGCGGCTAACTCGCCTTCGGCGCTGAGGCTGCAGAACAAGAATCAATAGCCCCGCATTCGGCGCAAGTTTCATGGCGCGTGCGGGGCATTTTCACTTGTCTAATCAGTTATTGACGATGAAAACAAGTAATGTACAGAAGAATACTTCCCAAATTCTTTTCCGTTGATCTTCCCTGCCGACAAATGAAAATCCCCATGGATTAGAATCAATGCGTCGGCGTCTAATGCCGTTATGCACTGGTGAACGATCATGTCCGATGTCCTCATTCCTACCCCGCGCGGCCAGATGCCCGCCTGGCTTGCCGTTCCCACCATTGCCGGCCTTGTGCCCGGCGTCGTCGTTCTGCACGACATCGGCGGCATGAGCGCAGACCACCGTAATCAGGCCAATTGGCTGGCCGAGGCGGGCTTTCTCGCTCTTTCCATCGACCTCTACTACAAAGGCGGGTTGCTGCTTTGCCTCCGCCAAGTCATCCGCGATCTGATCGCCCGCAAGGGACCGGCCTTCGACGACGTGGAAGCCGCGCGCGCCTGGCTCCTTGCTCAACCCGGCTGCAACGGCAAAGTGGGCGTCATCGGCTTCTGCATGGGCGGGGGATTCGTCCTGCTGCTGGTCTCCGGCCACGGCTTCTCAGCCGCCAGCATCAACTATGGCGGCAAGCTGCCGCCCGACGTGGACGAGTTTCTCAAAACAGCCTGCCCGGTCGTCGGCAGCTACGGCGGCCAAGCCAAGTGGGAGCAGGGCGTCGCCGATGAGTTGCAACGCGCTCTGGAACGCGCCCTTGTCCCACATGATGTAAAGGAGTACCCCGATGCCGGCCACTCCTTCATGAACAATCACAAGCACTTTTTCCTTAAGCTCCTTCGCTGGACCGGCATCGGCTACAACGAAGCTGCCACCATGGACGCGCGACGGCACATCAGCGCCTTTTTTCACACGCACCTTGAAGGCTAACAAATGGAAGCAACTGGAACGGAACAGAAAATAGCTGACGGCGGAGATTCCGACGATCTGAGCGGCCTATACCGGATTGGAAGCATCGCCGCGTTTGTTCTAATCGTCTACTCACTGGAAACGATGGTTCAGATGGTGGTGCTCGGCGGCCAGCCCGCAACTGCCGCGCAGGCGTTCGATCTGCTGCAGCATAACAGGGTTGTGGGGTTGCTGCGGCTGGACCTGCCCACAGTTGCAGTGCTACCACTCTACTACCTGCTCTTTCTCGGCCTCTATGCAGCGCTGAAACAGAGCGACCGGGCGAATGCACTGCTCTCCACGGCTCTAGCTTTCGCCGGAGTGACTCTGGTGCTCGCCACGCCTACCGCGCTTTCGATGATCCCGCTGAGCGACAAATTAGCGGCGGCGACTACCGAGGCTGCGCGCGCGCAGCTCCTGGCCGCAGGTGAAGCGATCATGGCCGCTGATATCTGGCACGCCACAGGCGCCATCCTCGGCGGAGTGCTCCTCCAGTACGGCGCGGTGCTGATCTCGGTTGTAATGCTGCGGGGCGGGGTTTTCAGCAAAACAACGGCCTGGCTGGGCATCGTGATGCACGGGCTCGATCTGGCGCACATCCTCGGAGGGCTGATTCTGCCCATCTCCGGCGTTATCCTGCTGGCTATCGCCGGTCCGCTCTATCCGGTTTGGTTGTTTCTCGTGGGGCGCAGATTACTGAAGCTGGCCTCGAAAAGTCGAAATTGATCGCCCCACGACTGAGTTGAAACAGCTACTTTGCCGCGCCGGGAGCCCCTCCCGGCCGGACTCTTTCTTCAAGCAGCTTTTTCGTTCACCGCCGAGCGCACGCGGAAGCGCTTCATCTGGATGCACAAGGTGCGCTCGATCTTGCGCAGATCGTTGCGCTCGGCCGGGCCGGCAAAGGTGGAGGCAACGCCATGGGCTGAGGCGCGGCCGGTGCGGCCCACGCGATGGACAAAGTCCTCGGCCATCTTGGGCATGTCGAAGTTGATGACGTGCGCCACGTTGGCCACGTCGATGCCGCGCGCGGCTACGTCGGTGGCAACGAGCACGCGGTGACGGCCCTCGGAGAAGCTGCGCAGGGCCTGATTGCGCTGAGCCTGCGAACGGTCGCCGTGAATCTGCGTGGCCGAATGGCCGCTGCGAACCAGCCGGCGCGCCACGCGGTCAGCACCGTGCTTGGTGCGCACGAAGACCAGAAAGCTGCCCTGCTCGGCGCCGAGAAGGTGCTCGAGCAGCTCCTGTTTTTTGTCCGCTTCGACCTCGAAGGTGCGCAGCTCAACGTTATCGGCGGGCTTGAGCACCGAACCGATTTCGACGCGAACAGGATTCGAGAGATACTTGCGCGCCACATCCTTGACAGACGCTTCGAGCGTAGCTGAGTAGCAGAGCGTTTGGCGGACGGGCGGCAGCGCGGTTGCGATGCGGGCAATAGCCGGCTGAAAGCCCATATCGAGCATGCGGTCCACCTCGTCGAGGACCAGTATTTTTATGCCGTCGAGGCGGACGAGCTTGCGCTTGAGGTAGTCCTCCAGGCGTCCGGGGGTGGCGACGAGGAGGCGCGCGCCGCGGCGAATGGCGTCGAGCTGCGAGCGCTCGGCGAGTCCGCCAACCACCAGGGCCACAGTCTGCGCGTAATTGGTGCGCACGGCAAGGAAAGCCTGCTCCACCTGCATGGCCAGTTCGCGCGTGGGCAGAAGGATGAGCGCAATGGCTCCCTTGCCTTCGGCCTTCTGCATCATTTCGATGATCGGAATGAGGAAGCCGAGCGTCTTGCCTGTTCCGGTCTGCGCGGTAGCCAGCACGTCGCGACCTTCGAGAGCCGGAGGGATGCAAGCGGTCTGCACCGGGGTGGGAATTTCAAATTTGTTGGCGTCGAGCCGCGCCATCATAGCGGGCGAAAGAGGAAACTGAGTAAACTGTGTTGTCAAAATAGGGTACATTCCTGTAGGTTCCGCGAGCGCCAGTTTCCCTGGGGCCTGAAGTCGGAACCGGACGAAGAGGCGTGCGCACCCATCTAAGGGCGCGAGCCTGCTAATCAATATGCGTTAGGGAGAACCGAAAGTCGGATCTAAGACTAGCCAGACATTCAAAGGGAGAATGCACGAGGCCCGGAGCTGCCGCACGCTACGTCATCGCCAGACGGCACGTCGCCGGCCGGCTCCACGCTCCCGCGCTTTCAAGCGTTTCCTGGGTTGCTGGCGCGGCATCCTTGGTTGGAGGAGACGAACGCACAGAGTACTACCGGGCCTGGTTTGACCCATGGCAGAGACTCCCAGGAAGGGAGACCTTGTGGATACGCTGTAGGGGCTTGGGAAAAACTGTGCCAGGCAAACTTGCTTTCGAAGGCTCGCTGCCGCTCACGGCCAAATCACTGAGCGCAACTACAGTGTAGCACAGTAGGGCTTCATAGGCACTACAGATTCCATGGCAACATACACGATGAGGAGATTCCACCAAGCCTGGGATCAAGTTTGCTACTCGGGAATATCCCGTTTGGACTCTGCAACCTCTTGATGCATTTACACTAGTGGGGTGGAAGAAGTTCAACCCAAGGTGGATTCCCGGTCAGCCGGTTTCGCGCTTCGCTTCGTAGCGGCTGCGCTGATTTTGCGCGGCGATGAGATTCTGATTGGTCAACGCAGGCCGAATCAACCGATGGCACTGAAGTGGGAGTTTCCCGGCGGCAAGATTGAGCCAGGCGAGAGTCCGCAGCAGGCGCTGGCCCGCGAGCTGCACGAAGAGTTGGGCATCACGGCTACCATCGGCCCCTTTGTCACGCATATCCGCCACAACTACCGCCATGGCGGAGCGGTGGATTTGCAGTTTTTTGCGGTGCGCGAGTTTTACGGGGAGATCGTAAACCACATCTACCATCAGTTTCGCTGGGTGCGACTGGAAGAGCTGTCCGGCTACGAATTCCTGGCCGCCGACCGCGGACTGATTCGCGATTTGGCGGCGGGAAAGCTGCTGTAACCACCTGCGGTGCGGCAGATGGGACTTATCGTCCATGCAGTTGCCCATTCGACATCGCTCAGGGCAGACTTTCGGCAGAGAAGATTGGGAGAGTGCGATTCATCCCATGTCCTAGAATCCGGAGCCAGGACTCCCGACCAGTGATTCTCAGCAAAGCTGAACAATACAAGACAGACAAGAGTTTTGAGCCGCGGCGATCATCGACAGAGCATGACGTAGTTGGGAAACAGGCGCAGATGCTCCATTCCGGAGATCTCGATGGCTATTCCCTGCAAAGGAGCTCCTCTATGTCTATACATCAACACGCAAAAGAGTCGAAATCCGCCAGAATCATGGTCCTGGACGGTTTCTCCCCTGAGGATGTAAAGAATCTTTCCAGCGTGCTGAACGCCCTGCTGGCAGACACTTTCGCCCTTTACTTGAAGACCAAGAACTTTCACTGGCATATGAACGGACAGCATTTCCGCGACTATCACCTGATGCTTGACGAACAGGCTTCACAGATATTCGGGCTCACCGACGTCATCGCCGAGCGGGTGCGCAAGGTGGGGGGCATCACCATTCACTCCATCGGTCACATCGCCCGGCTACAGCGGGTTCACGATAACGACGAGGAGTTTGTTGGCCCAACAGAGATGCTGAAGGAGCTCCACGGCGATAATAAGACCTTTGTGGAGAGTTTGCGTGCCGCGCACGTTGTCGCCAGCAAGGCCAATGACTACGCCACAACTAGCCTGATCGAAATCTGGATCGACGAGGCGGAACGGCGTGCGTGGTTCCTGTTCGAGGCTACGCGATAAAGCATCTTCAACCCAACCGCGTCGTGTGCCCCAGGTCTCGACGTTAAGACCTGGGAGTACCGCGCTGTTCCTCAGTGGCCCGGAATCATACCCCATAGCATGACCAGCGTCATGCCGATGACGATAATGCTGGTGGACCAGGCGATGACATTCCAGAGGCGGGAGTTTTTGTGCTCGCCCATCAAATCCTTGCGGTTGATGAGCATCAGCATGAGGATGATGATGACAGGCAGAAGAACGCCGTTCAAAACCTGGGAGAGGATAGCAAAGTTGATCAGTTGCGCAGCGGGTATTAGGAGCACGGTGATGGCGCCGCCGGCGATGAGCAGCGTGTAGAGCCAATAGAAGAAGGGCGCTTCACGGAAACTCTTATCCACGCCGGATTCAAAGCCAAGGCCCTCGCAAACGGTGTACGCCGTGGAGAGCGGCAGGATGGAAGCCGAGAAGATTGAAGCGTTGAATAGGCCGAATGCGAAGAGGATGAAGGCGTAATCACCGGCCAGGGGGCGCATGGCTTCAGCGGCATCACTGGCCACCTGAATGGCGCCCATGCCGTGGACGAAGAGTGTGGCGGCGCAGGCCACCACAATAAACCATGCCACCACATCCTGGAAGAGGCTGCCAATGGTTACGTCAAGCCGCATGGCGAAAAAGTTTTTTTCGCGCACTCCCTTTTCCACAATCGAGGATTGCAAGTAGAACTGCATCCATGGCGCGATGGTGGTTCCGATGACGCCGATGGCCATGTAGAGGTAGGCCTTGTCTCGCCAGACCGAACGGGCGGGCAACTGGACGGTGGCCAGAATGGCCTCGTGCCAACTGGGCTGAGAGAGCACGCCGGCAAAGATATAGGAGATGTAGACCAAAGAGGCGATGATGAAGATTTTTTCCGTGCTCTTGTAAGTTCCGCGCACCACCATGTACCAAACGAGGGCCGCGCACAGGGGCACGGAGATGAACCGGGAAACGTGAAAGAGATGCATGGAGCCGGCGATGCCGATGAACTCGGTGACTACGTTGGTGAAGTTGACCACCACCAGCATCATCATCAGCAAAAAAGTGAATCGCAGCCCATACTCTTCGCGGATGAGGTCGCTGAGGCCCTTGCCGGTAACCACGCCCATGCGGGCGTTCATCTCCTGAACCACGGTAAGCGCGATCGAAATCGGGATCATCAACCAGAGGAGGGTGTAGCCGTATTGCGCGCCGGCCTGAGAGTAGGTAAGGATGCCGCCGGAGTCGTTATCGACGTTGGCTGTAATGAATCCGGGACCGAGGACGGCAAAAAGCACCAGTATCCGGATTCGCCAACGCTTCAACATACGGGCCGGTTCCTATTGTGGAGTCATAGAGGGTCTGTTCACACTGCCTTTTTGACCATAACAGGCCAGGGGCAAGGGCGGGAAACCGAGCAATTGTGAGCCTGGGAAGATGTCTGAAAATAGGGGTTGACGGAGTGCGACTATCTTGGTACATTGGTACACGTGTACCGGGAGGCTTTATGACACAAGAACAGCAAAATCGTGAACCCGTCATCGTGGAGCGCGTCCAGACCGGCGTACGGATGGAAAAGCGCTTGTTGAAGGTGCTCAAGGCCGTTGCCGAGCTTAAGGAGATGACGCTTGGCGATTTGTTGGAAGGAATTGTGCTGCATGCTTTCGAAGGCAAGATGGTTCCCTTCTCTCCGCAGACTCTGAAGGAGATTGAGCAGTTCAAATTGATTTACGGTATGACGCTGAAGGCCAGCGACAGCCACAACCTTAAAGAGCGGAAGCGGTAGGCAGGCACGCTTCCGGAACTATAGCATTTTTACAGATGGTGTAGAGTGCGGCGTGGACCAGGAGGTCACGCAACAGCCGGCCGGGAGGCCGGCGCTACAGGTTCGCGACCCATCGGCACTTGCGCGCAATCGGAAATCGACTCTGCACCAACAGTCAAAATGCTCTAAAAAGGGTGGATGATTCCTTGCGGAAAAATCCACCCCTTTGTGCAACTCGGAACCGCTATGACTATGCAGATCTATGCAGTGGTATAAACCGGCTCTTCCTGCTCCTCGACGACGGCATCGGCGGTAAGGCTGAGCAGGGATGCTACGACGTCGGCGGCGCCATAAGAAGTTTTGCCGGGCGCGAGGAACTGCGCGACGGTATTCAGATCGTCGCCCACGGTGATCAGCGGCGGCTCCTCGGCAAGATTGCCCTTGCGCGCTTGAGCGTGGCCGATGTTGGCCAGCAGAGCGTTGCACAGGCACTTTCGTCCCACCGTATCTTCGACCTTGCCACCCTTGGCCACGTAGTTGGCCACCGGTTCGGCGGAGCAGCGGTAACCGATCTTGCCGTCCGGTGTGGCGTATGATTCGCGTAGCAAACCTATGTCGCAGACCCTGGTCCGCGCCGCAGCTACTTCGGGATCGGAGTATGAGCCCTGCAACAGCGCCACCTTGAAGGGGAATCCAGTGGGCGAGGCCACCGGATCGGTGAAGACCTCTCCGGTGCCAGTAGTTGCCTGGGCAATAAGCGTCTGTTTGAGATCTGGACGTATGCCAGACTCTCGCGAAAAGGCAAACGCGGTACCCACCTGCACGCCGGCAGCGCCCTGGTCGAGAGCAAATCGCAAGCTCTTGGCGTTGCCGTATCCGCCAGCCAGCCAGAAAGGCACGCCGAGCGCGCGCAGACCGGCAATGTCTACCTGGTCGCGCTCGCCATAGACCGGCTCGCCGGCAGCGTTGAGCAGTAGCTTGCCACGTGGCGGCGCATTATGTCCGCCGGCCGTGGGGCTTTCAATGACCAGCCCATCGACGCGGCCGCTGGCCCGGCGCAGCATGGTAGTGGCCAGGGTGTTGGAGCTTACGATGGCCAGAAAGCGTGGCCGGTAGAGAACAGGAAGCGGTCCTTCGATGTAATCAGCAGGATCGAAGCGCATGGCTGTGTCAGCATCCTGGGCCGCGCCAGTGACTGCAAGGCGGTACTCTGCCGGCTGTTGCGCCGCAAAGGCGTCCAGGACGCCGGGAATGTGGAGCGGAATGCCCGCGCCCATGAGCACGTAGCCCACGCCGGCCAGCATCGCTCCGTAGATGGAAGAGAGGTGCGGCATTTGCACCTTCTCAAGAAAATTGATGCCGACGGCGTTCTTGTGGCCTGCGCGCGCCAGATAGACCTCGACGAAGTTGCTCACGATGCACAGTTCGACCACCTTGCGCAGATCGCGGCGTTGATGCATGGGCATGAGCGGGTAAGGCGAGCCGGCAGGCTTGCCACCGGGGATGTAGAACTCGTCCCAGATGCGCTGGGCCATCTCGGGAAAGGGGAAGGCATCCAGCCCGCGGCGCATGTTACCGCCAGGATCACCATCGGCTAGACGGCGAACAAAGAGCGAGTCAAGCGCGGTGCCGGAGACCACGCCGAGCTGACCGAGTTTGGAGACAGCATTGGCGAGGCTCCAGTTCGAAACGCCCACACCCATGCCGCCCTGAATGATTTTTGGAAGATGCTCCATCTATAGATTGTTTCACAGATGGGACTGAATCCATAGTTTTCTCAGAGGTAAGTGAGCAGAAATATACATAGGGTGAGCAATATTGCACACGAAGTGCGAATTTGAAGGACTTACGGGTTCTTCTAAAGATTGTCGCGCAGGAAGCTGATGACGTGGTCTGCCTGGACGACGCCCACCATGCGGCTTTGCGAATCGACCACGGCAAGAGCATGGAGGTTGTACTTGTCGAATAGTTCGGCTAATTCGTTCTGATGCAGGCCGATGGGGCAGGAGAGAACGCGTGCTTCTGTCAGCGTGGAGAGTCGCGTCTCCGGTGTGGCCATAACAAGCCGGGCAAGAGGGATGGCGCCGTGCAGCATGCGATGCTCGTCGAGCAGATAAATTTCGGTGACGCTCTCCAGATCGCCATCAAAGGTACGCATTTCATCGACAGCCTGGGCCACTGTTGCGTCTTTGCCCAGGGCAACAAAATCAGTGGTCATGCATCCAGCGGCGGATTTCTCATCGAACTCGAGCAGTTCAGCGACCTCTTGCCGCTCCTCCGGCTCCATCTCTTCGAGAATGGCGTCGGATTGCTCCTCGGGCAGTTCAGCCAGCAGGTCGGCGGCGGCTCCGGGGTCCATCTCCTCGACGATGTCGGCGATCTTTTCTTCACCGAGCTTTTCAAGGAGCGACTTTTGCAAGCGGGGCTCAACCTCTTCGAGGGTTTCGGCGGCCACTTCTTCATCGAGCGAGGTGAAGATGACCTCGCGCTCGGCGGGAGCGAGGTCTTCGAGAATATCGGCCAGGTCGGAGGGGTGCATCTCGCCCAGACGTTCGTATTCAATGCGCAGCTTAACGCGGCGGGCGGGATCGACCTCGATGACGTCAACAAACTCCCAGGGAATGCTACGGGGAACAAATTTGCGAGAGAGCTTCTCCAAAGTGGCGCGGGGCAGCATCCCCTTGAAGACGCGGCGAAAGGCGCCGCGCAGCCCCACCTCGACCTCGCAGACACGCAGCAGGTGAGCCGCACCTTGCCCCATCCACTCCAGATCGACGTCGTTGACGCGAACCACTTTGCGGCCGTGAATATCGATGATCTGACGGTCGACCAGGTCCTGCTTCAGATAGAGGTAATTGCCCTGATCCTCGAGCGGCACCATGGCGCCGGCCGAACGCAGCTCGAGCGTTCCGGCGGGGGTCTCCATCACATCCTGCGATGGCACGATGCACAGGCCGTCTCGGGTTTTGAGCACCAGTCCCGCCACTTTGCCGGCATCCTCGCCGGTGGCCACGGCGATGTCCTTGAGCCTTCCGCGCAGTTGGCCGTGGGAATCGGTCACGGGAGTGCCGAGCAGCGCGGTCAGGCTGATGCAGGCTGTGGTGCGGTAACTCATGAGGAGAGTGTATCGCCTGGGGGTCGGGCTGCGCCTGTGGAGGACGCAGCAGCCATCATGTCAATGTTTGACAGTGCATTCGAATAAGGGTACGCTTTTATCAAGGTATTTGGCTGTCAGTCGGAGGAGATTCTCATGGATCAGATGAACGTCTCAATCACGGACCACCTTGCGGGTTACGTTCGGGCCAGGGTCAAGAGCGGACGTTACAACAATGCCAGCGAGGTAGTGCGCGAGGCTCTGCGCCGCATGGAGGAAGCAGATCAGCGCGCTCTGCGCATTGCTGCCCCGACCGTCGAGGACGTGCTGACCGACTTTACGGCCGCCCAGACAGAGGCCATCCGTAGACGCGTTTTGGAAAGCATCGGCGAGCTAGAACGAGGAGAATATACCGAGTATGAAGGCCGCGCCGGCCTGGATGCGCTTGCCGCCGATGTGGTCGCGCGCGGTCGCGAACGGCTCAATCGGACCCGGTAATGCGTTTACGTGTAATCAAATCCGCGCGGCGAGATATGGACGCCATCTATGACTACTGGGCTGAGCGCGCTGGCCCTGATATCGCCCAAAATTTAATCTATTCCATTACAGACTTTTTTGCTTTGCTCGCCGAATATCCGTATGCCGGCCGCTCCTGCGATGAGATTGCTCCAGGCGTCCGCGTCTTCCCGACCGACAAGTATCTAATCTATTACCGAAAGGAGCGGAGCGTTATTCAGATTCTCCATATACTGCATGGAGCTAGGGACCAGACACGCGCGTACAGAAACGACTGACGGCGATTTGTCTCGGAATGGCTGTAGAGGCATACAATCTCCGAATATTTGCTTATTCAATTGCCGATCAATTCGCAGCTTTCGGAGATTGGACGGCCACCGAGTTACGGCCATGTTCTTTTGCCTCATACATTGCTGCGTCAGCGTTCCGCATCATTTCCTCCCAACTGCTTTGTGTCGATTCAAGCTGGGCCACGCCTGCGCTGACGGTAAATTTAATTGGTCCGGTATCGAAGGGTATTTCGAGCTCTTCAATGGCCTGTCTGACCCGCTCCGCAGTAAGGATACCGGCAGAGACAGATGTTTCCGGAAGCAGGATGGCGAACTCCTCGCCTCCCATTCGCGCAATCGAATCCTGGCCGCGCAGCATGGTTTTCACCTGGTTCACCAATGCCTGCAGAGCGCGATCGCCGGCAGCGTGTCCCCGCGCGTCATTCAGGTGCTTGAACTGATCAATGTCAATCATGATGGTGCAGAGCGGGTTACCATGCCGAATGCTTCGCGCCGTCTCACGCAGGGCCGCTTCTTCCAACGCCCGGCGATTCATCGCTCCAGTGAGAGGGTCGGTGCGCGCCTGCTCGGCTAGTTCGCTTTGCAACTCGGTCACCAGAAACAAGAGATCGCCCATCACCATGAAGGTGGCCAAAAAAGCCATGGCGGCCAGAGAATACAGCCACCGCGGGTCGGCATGTGCGTTGACCGTCTCCCACGGCCGCATATAGCGCAGGTTGGTCAGAGCGGCACGGTAGGCCGCCACGCACATCGTGGCACATAAGATAACCGCGTATACACGTGATACCGCGGTAAACGGCCCACTCCCATGCTTCAGTAGTATCCACGCGGATACTCCGCACACCGCAACAAAGGGAAGATTCATGAGATTGCCGCCGTACGGGATTTTCAGGAGAAACATGATGGTATAGGCCGGCAGCAGAAGACAGAGGGCAATCCATGGCCACTTGCGCCGCAACGGCTTGCGAACCACAAACCAGCGCAGGCCCAACAACTGCAAGATAAAAGAAATAAGGTACAGTTCGTTGGCCAACATGCTGCTGAGTGCCGCGGGTATTTTTCCTTCCAGGCCCTGCAGAATCAGCTTGACCAATCCCACGATCAGCCCGCCTGCAAACCATGCGATTCCTGTCACGCGCCGGTTGTACCACGCGAGCAGGCTAAGGCACACCGTAAAGACGGTTACCGTGGCGACGTTCGCGAAGAAGAATGTTCCGTAATCCATATGCCCAATACAGACGTACCCAGGTTTCCCGGATGGTGCCGAGAATACAGAGCTTTTGTGAAGATCATCGCTCTAGCTATTTACACGTGTTCGCTACACTATATCATCTGCTGATTTGGCCAAATCTTTACTCTTTCGTTATCATGCCGGAACACAGGCGTAACTTGAAGAGCTATTATTAGACCAAAAGCCACGATATGCATTAAATCAAGACATTTCGACGAGTAGTTATTGCGGTTTCCTGTTTGCCACGAGCGGTCTTGACTGTCACAATGACAAAATCAGTTAAACTCTGACTTTGGTTCAAGCCCGACAATGAAAATCTGCCCGCAATGCGATACCGGCTATCCCGACAACGCCGTGACCTGCCCCACCCATGGCGGGATGCTGAGCGAGATTCTCGACCTGCGTCCGGGAATGTTGATCCGCAAGACTTACAGGATTGAGCGACTGCTGGGCAAGGGCGGAATGGGCTCGGTTTACCTGGCGCGGCACGAACTGATGGACGCACCGCGGGCGCTGAAATTCCTTTCGCACGAACTGAACAATGACGAGACCTTTACGCGCCGCTTTCTACGCGAGGGGCGGATGTTGCGCCAGGTGCGGCACAAGAACGTGGTGGACTGCGGGGATCTGGAACGCGCCGAGGACGAGCGGCTGTTTTTCGCCATGGAGTTTGTGGACGGGCCGGATTTGCGCGGGCTGATGCACAAGGCGGGCGGACGGCTGGATGGGGCCGAGGCGCTCACCATTGCGTGTGGCATCGCCGAGGGGCTGGGGGCGGCGCACGCGCTGGGGATGGTGCACCGGGACATCAAGCCTGAGAATGTTCTGATGGCGCGCGACAAGTCCGGTTGGGTGCCCAAGATCGCCGACTTTGGGATTGTGGCGACGGTGGAGAGCAGCACCGTCTACAAGACCACGCGCGGCAGCCTGCTGACGCCGCCTTACGCGGCGCCGGAACAGTGGCGGGGCACACGCGCCAACGAGCTGGACGGGCGGACGGATTTGTATGCGCTGGGTGGAGTGCTCTTCGAGATGCTCACCGGCCAGACGGTCTTCGAGGCGGAGAACTATGAGGGTTGGCTCTTTGAGCATATGCAGACGCCGCCTCGACCGCCGAGCAGCCTGCGCACGGAGCTGGCCGACTGGGCGGGACTGGACGCGCTGGTGCTGCGCATGCTGGCCAAGAATCGCGAAGACCGTCCCGGAGACGTCGCCGAGCTGCTGGGGATGATGGATGCGGTGCGGCAAACAACCCCGGAGAGACGGCCGACGGTGCCCGAGATCCGACGGGCGACAGTGATCGAACAGGAACCGGCGCGGCCAACCCCAGTAACGATTCCTAGCGTGGAACCGGAGCCGGAACGGCAGGCGGAAAAAGTCATGCGCCCGGGCCCGGAGGTGGAGCCGGAAGAGGTAAAGCCACGGCGAAAAACAAAATGGATTCCCGAAGTAATTATCGTCGCCGTCGTCCTGATGGTATTTTTCTTTTCCTGGTCGGAGTCCAGGACCCGGGATGTGAATTTGGCCGCATATCAACCATCGCAGACGGCTACCGATACGCAGCCGCGGACTCCGGTAACGAAACCGGATGAGACTGCCACGGCCAGGCAGGGGAAGGAGCTGTTCAAACAGAAACAGTACAAGGATGCCTTGCCGCTGCTCGATCAGGCCTGCACCGGAGGTGATGGCGAAGCCTGTGCTGACCTCGGCAGGATGTATGGATCGAAGCTGGGTGTCTCACAAGACATGAAAGAATCCGCGTCATTTTTTACCAGGGCTTGCGACCTCAACAACCCGGATGGTTGCTATAACATCGGTAACTATTATTACGTTGGAACCTTGAACTTTGTCGATGAAGCCCGTGCAAGACCGCTCCTTGCAAAGGCCTGCGACGGGGGAAGCGACGATGGCTGCCGGACTCTGGGGATTTCTTACTACGAGCCCACTAACGGCTCGGCCGACGTCTCCAAGGCGTTGGCCGTTTTCACCAAGGCTTGCGATGCGGGGCTGGGAAGAAATTGCTATCAGTTGGGTGAGTTGTATGAGAACGGCGGGAAGGGCGTTGCGCAGGATTATGGGCGGTCAGTAGCCTATTTTTCCAAAGCGTGCGAGGTTGGCTACTCCAGAGGCTGCTACATGATGGGAAATGTTTATTGGTCCGGCAACGGAGTCGAGAAGAATATTGCCAAGTCCAATGAATACTTCAAGAAGGCCTGTTCGATGGGCAACACGAGCGCCTGCCAAACATTGAAGAATTTCAAATAGTGCCGCTTGACACAATCTGAATCCAGCCTTGAAACTGCCTTCAGGCTGCCGCGCGCGGCATGCAAACTGCTTCCGGGCGCGGTCCGGAGAAAACGGAGACTTGGCCGGTGGGCGAAGCGA